>ENA-UOTZ01001196-UOTZ01001196.1-compost-metagenome-genome-assembly--contig:-NODE-1196-length-18864-cov-11.578432_pt1 | contig 18864 bp, 11 predicted proteins | sample MGYA00238144_ERZ746983 | MGnify/ENA primary metagenome ERZ746983 (study PRJEB28759, sample SAMN06268863) | compost metagenome | isolation source: single cell | place: USA: California, Emeryville, Joint...
TCTCAACTGGTTCATCATGTATGTCTGATCGAAATATCCAATTAATTGGCAAAGGGCGCTTTCAATTCAGAAGATTTCGCGAGTATTATCAACCTTCTGAGCCACATTGTATTATATTTTATTGATGACCTTCCCATATTGGATTCGGGATTTCTTATCCTGCTATTTTTATGCTAAATGTTTCACTATAATGTAAATAATGTCGGATATAGGTTCAATTTTTTTTATTTGATTGAATTTCTAAATGAATTTGTTAGCATGATCAACCCTTTCTCTCTGCTTGAGACTGACAGCTATTATTATTAAAACTCAAAGCAACAACTTTCATTAAGATTTTTGAATGTTAACTTAGCTAATGTGAGTTCGATTGTAATGTTAGATAAGCTTGTTTTTCTTCATAAACTTCTCAAATTGTTTCGAAGTTCCATCCTGCTGCATCATTTTTGCATACTGAGCTATTGCCACCTCTTTCGTCGCTGGATTGAATCGATCATATTCCTCATCGAGATAATACTTGCATTCATCGTACGTCTCTGGAAGCACTTCTGGCGACACTTTTCCAAAGATCTTCCCGTTCAGCCAATCCATCGGGAACACCGCATTCACAATCGCGAGCACAAGAAGAATATAGGTCAACGCAGAGATCTCTTTGAAGAAAAACCAATCGAATACAAAGTTTGAAAACCCGAATATCACCAGGAACCATTCCATTACCTCGGTCATCTCAAAAGCAATTTCTACTCCCAAGGCCCTTCCAATGGAAGTTTTCCTCAGGAGATTATATTTATCAACCCAATAGCAGAGGAAAATCCCTAGGAAAGTCCACAGCAGCACAATTGGAACCACAGGCGAGTAGAAAGCGGCGGAAAACATGCTTTTTATAATCCCGGAATAGAAAGTCGCGAAATCCATCTTTGGATTCTCGTACAAGAGCATGGCTTGCTTTTGAGTTAAATTTGATTTCTTATCTAAGCTCCTTGCCTTAGAGCGTGAGTATTTCCCAAGCAAGTACCAAATGTTGACGAGGTTATAGATCGGTGTATAGAAGGCATTGAGCGTAAAGACGTAGATTATCGACTCTATCATACCGCCAGGCCCCCAGTAATTATTCGTGAACCACGCCACCGCGAACGTGATCATCGAGGTGTTCATAAACTGTGCCCACGCGAGTTTCAACGCGACTGAGGTGTAGTAGTCTGTCCAGCTCGCAGGCTTTTCCCAAAACACTAGTTTTCTGATTAAAAACTGAAGCACGTAGTTGATAATCACAATAACAAACGATGCGAGGTACGAAACAGCTTTAACTCCTACAGTCTCTATTGTTCCTTCATGCGCTTCCTCAACTTTGGTAATTAAAGTGGATTTAACATCATAAATCAAGAACACGCCTCCAAAGCATAGGCCCAGAATCCCGGCACAAACCAAATTCACTAACATCCTGTTTCTGAGTCTTCTCGACTGACAGACTCCTAAGTTTTCCCAAAACACATCAGAAGGCTCTGGCGCGGGTCGAATTGTGATAAACTTATTTTTCATCTTCATCGTGGCTCCGGAACGGCGATTTTCGCGCCATTTTTGCAGGTAGCCTTTCTTCCAGCGGTTTATCACGTCCCAATACTGCTGCTGAGTGTTAACCGTCACATAGGCGATACCCACAAACTCAGTCGAATCTCCTTTAAGTGAATCCTTTTCCATTTTCTTCAGAGTTTGCTTCAAGTTCCTTATCAACGTACTCGTATATTGCAATTCGTTATCGACTAGCTCGCCTTTTTGCTTCCGCTGGATTAATTTCGCTTTCTGGTGACACAGGGTCTCGATCTCAGCTTCCACCGTCATCTTATCTGCGACATCAAAGCAGCAGACGACTTTCTTCACGTCCAGTTTTTGGCCAGGAAGCGCGTTTTCTTCAACGAATTTCCAAACTTCCTTCCTCATATCGGCGCCGGGGATTTTCGGAATGTTTTTTACTTCGAAGGTGTAATCAGCGATCGAGGTGTCGCGATCGTCGATTATTTTCGCGGTTATTTTCTGTCTGTAACGGAAGTATTGGAAGAATATGATAAGGACTATATAAGCGATGATGTTAAAGACTCTCTGCAGATGATGATACTCCTCCATTGTATCCTTGTGGTCATGAGAGTCTCCGCCACTAGTCTTCGTATTTGCCAAAGAGATCACACTAGCAGAGGTAAGGACACAAGTAGAGCTGTCAGTTGTGTTGTAATCGCTGACGGGTCTGCAAAAGTCGCCTTGGTAATTTGAATAAATTCCGAAGGCTCCACTAAACAGAAACATCAAAAGCAGGAGCCCTAGTGCAAAGATAAGGAATTGGAAGTACATGGGGTAAGCTGGTCCAAGGAAATTGAGATCGAACCTGCTGCTGCAAAGAGGTAGCGGCTTGACTTCTACTGGCCTACCACTCATTTCGTCGACGTTTATTGGCTGTCCTGGAGGCATTTTAACAGGAACGCCAATTGAAACTGCTTTGAAATGATCTTCAGCCATTTCCCAGTCGGGCGGGATCATATAGGGGTTATAAGTCTTGTTTTGTATTTGATCATTCTTTAAGTAAGCCTTGCAAATGGAGTCTCGATGACTCGCTTGGCTAGAGGTCAACATATCGTCGTCATGCTCGTCGTATCTCTTTTCCAACTTGGCTTCCAAGTCCTCGTACTCGCTCTTTTTTCTGCCATCAAATGCAGGAACTTGAGGCTCATCTACGCCGCTCAGACGCTGTGGTTCTCCCAACTCATTTCTCTCGCTCACTTTCCTCCCTTGCAGAGAATACGAGCGATTCCTGTCCGAACCATCTAGTAGAGGGGTTTGGATTTTCGCCTTGTCGTCGTCGTCCATATTTGCTTTTGATTTTTTTATTTTTAAACCCTACACCAGAATCCTTCAATCTTTTACAATGGCGTTTTTTTTTTATTTTAGAGGTTGTAGCATTCAGTACTCCATCACATCCAAGGAAGTACTATTTGCTATTATTCAGAGCTGAATACAGAAAGATTTACATCTCAATGGTTTGTTCAATAAGTTTTTTTTGTTGTTTTTTTCCCAACAACATATCTTTTCAAAGTCCTGGACTTAGAAATGACTATTGAACCGCTAACGACCAAGCATTGCCAGCGAAACTGACGGCAATTCAGCTCTTATTTTCTTTTTTTTAGGTGCTTTAGTGTCAAAACCAGGTTTTAACCTGTGCAAAAATCTCAGATACCTAGTTAATATTCAATAAATAGCTCATGAAGCGTTTTTCTGTTCTAATTGTTAAATAACAAGATAACCACCTAACCCGAAAACACATTGATTGTGGTCATTGTTTCTTATTAACGGCTCTATTAATTATGAACCAACTCGTCACAAATCGACAAGACAAAGCGTAGTGTTAATTGAATGCACTTGTTGAATCAGCAAATGTTATAGAATGTCTATACCATCTATTGCACCCGAGGAAATATACAGTAAACTATAAAGACTATAATGAAAATTTTTCTGAATTTCATTTTCTGCGAGGGTAGTGACTCGCAAAATCACCGCTGGAGAGACTAATTTGTCCTTTGTCAACTTCATTAAAATAAATCCAGGCCTTCACGATCCTGGACTTCCCTTCCTCTTCCACACCTTCCAAAACCTCGAATTCAGCCTCCTCTCGAACGTACCAATACGGATGGTTCTCGAGTCTATCCAGCAGCTTCAGCACGTTCTGTGACACCTCGTACACTTCTCCGAGGACCTCAACCTCAGGTTCCTTGGAAACGAAAGGTATTGCCCTCTTTGTCCCAAATCGACCTTCGTATTCACGTGCAGTCATAGAATATTTGTTCACAGATTTCGCTTCACCGAGATATTCACAATCGTCTTCCAAAAAATGATGGTTCGCAAATCCCTTCCTCAGCGTTCCATATACAAAGATTCTGACGGTATCGCTTGGGACATAGTCTTCTTCTCGAGCAGACACCATAGAGGGAGATCAATAGTCAACAAGATAAACAAAAAATTTTTAGCTGATTCAGAGGATTTTTGAATTCTTTATTAATTTGACTAGTGAAGAAAAGTCAAAACGGCTTGATATACTGCGTCATTCAGTAAATTGCGTATCAGTAAATAATATAGGGTAATTCAGAGTTACGATTAGGAAATAGATTCGAATCACTGAATTAATCTGAATTAATCGAGAGAAAGAGTTCGGTTTTTACTGAGTATGGAAGCGAAAAGAAAATCGCTTGTCTCGAAATTCTATTCGGAATCTGAAAATCAAATTTTACTGGTATACATTCGAAACTAGGCAAAAGATATCTAATCGCTTTGTTCTTTTGGTGAGAGAGTTTTCGAAGCATCATTGGATTTCGGCTAATATTATTAGTTAAGGCTAGCGAGAATAAAGAGGGCAATTGTGTTGGTTCATACGTGGGCACGTGAAGGAGATAATGCCGTTTTTGGTAGGCGAGATATTAATTAAACTGTAAGTTCTTATACCAGTAAGCCATGTGTACTATTTCACGCTGAAATAACTGAAAAGATAAATGGTGCAAAGTAAAACAGTAACTGTTCTCTTCAATAAGCAAGATAGGGCTTTATTGTGATATTGTTAATATACCTCTCCAAAATCCTATCTTATGTCGTGTTGTCAAAAATTCGATTTGTCATCAAAGAAATTATTGCGATCTCTTATGAGAAATATGACTTAACAGATGTTCCTATCAAAGATTTTTTACTTATCTCTCTCATTGTCTAAAAATTATCACTGAATTCTGAATGTTCCATGCATAAACCTTGTCATACATTTGGCTGACTTCTGTTAAAGCTGAAGAGCCGGCATTTTATGCGAACGATTCTGGCTTTCCAATTTACTGTAGTTAAGTTGTAAGTGCTGTATTGGACTGTCAGGACAAAAATCGGCATAAATAAAGGCACAGAACAGGTAAGCCCAGCAAAGTTCCACAATTCTATATCATAAAGTATAAAAATATGTGATTTTCTTTTCTGTAGGGTTTACTCCGGTAACATTTCATCACTTGTGAACTTCCACTCTCTTTCTCTCAATTTTTACCCTGTGGCATTATTTCAAATAATGAGTTACCAATGATGCATTTCATAGCGGTTATTGGATTGAAATTTCATTTTTCCAAATTACATTAAATGATTAAATCTTTCAAATCCCAAAGAATAGATTAAGCAATCTACGAATCTTTTTTTATTCATGACTGAACCCGAAATTACCGACACTCCTCAAGAGAACGTACCGAACGAAAAAGAGCCCATCATAGTCCAAAAAGCCCCGAGCAAGATTGGTCAAGCAATTCAAAAGAGCGCGCAGAAATGGTCCCCTGCTTTCAGAGTTTTAATTTTGATTTGTATATGTTTGATGGCATCATTTTGTCGTATATTCTCGGTGCTGAGATACGAAAGCATAATTCATGAGTTCGATCCTTGGTTCAACTACAGAACAACACGCTATCTTGTGCAGGAAGGCCCTTACAGTCTATGGAACTGGTTTGATCATGAATCATGGTATCCACTTGGAAGAAGCGTTGGACCCACGCTCTACCCCGGATTAATGGGTACTGCAGGTGTGATGTATTGGGCGCTTAAAGCTCTAGGCTTTCCGGTTGATATTAGGAACGTCTGTGTGTTTACCGGCCCAATATTTGCAGCATTCACGGCAATTGTCACTTATCTTATGACAAAAGAAATTACGAGGAAGTCTGAATCTGGACTTTTCGCTGCCCTGTTTGTGGCTGTCATCCCTTCCTATATCTCGCGGTCAGTGGCTGGATCATACGATAATGAAGCCGTGGCAATCTTCGCGCTGGTTTGGAGCTTTTATACGTTCTTAAAAGCAGTGAATACGGTAATTAGAACGTTCGTTGTGATGTTGTTAATCGTTTTTATATAGGGATCGGTTCTGGCTGCTTGTTGGGCGTCAATAGTGTATTTTTACATGGTTTCCACATGGGGCGGGTACGCTTTCATCATCAATATCGTTCCGATTTTTGTGGTTTTCCTGCTGTTGGTGGGAAGATTCGATACAAAAGTGTACGTTGCATACAGCATCTGGTACTTGCTTGGAACTTTGTTTGCGATGCAGATTCAATTCGTTGCTTTTCAAGCACTGTCGAGTTCTGAGCACTTGGCATCGCATTGCGTTTTCGTACTCATCCAGGTTTGCTGATTATTTATCATTTCAGAAGACCTTACGCAATTAGGTCTTTTTGTTTGTGCAATGGATAAGAAAGCATATTTCCCAGTCCGGATTTAACCTGCTAGTCAAATTCTTCCTTGGATTCACAATCGCCGCTCTCATATTCGGCTTCATTTACTTGACCATGACAGTAATTGCATCCTCTAAAACCTTGTTAACAAATTCCAACCTATCAGGGAAAAACGAGATGGAGTGGAAGAAGCATGACCCTTCTGGATCCCACCTATGCGAAAAAGCACAATCCTATTGTACACTCGGTAGCCGAGCATCAAGCAACTACTTGGTAATCCAACCGTTAGTCGCCGATAATTATATCCATAATGCCAAATAGGGGAAAGTTCTTCTCAAATTTGCATTACACGCTTATGTTTACTCCTGCCGGCTTCTTTTACTGCTTCAAGAAAAAAACAACTCCTCCAAAGATTTTTGCAGTTATTTATGTGATCTTAGCTGCCTACTTCTCAAGTAAAAGTCGTGATGAATACCTCAATTGACCGTATATTGCATTAGGTGTGATGGTACGATTGCTTCTTGTCCTGGCACCTGCTGTGAGTATCATGGGTGGTATAGGCGCATCCGCAACGGTTAGGTTCTTTGTCAAATCTATCAGAGGAGAGCTTAAAGGAAGATTTGCGGTATATTTACTACTGCCTTAATATATTTATCAGTCATATATTACCGACTATATACAGGATAGAAGAAGAGCTCCTATTGAAATAGCAATCCCTGGCCTTGTCTTAGTCGGATACCTTATTGTGACTTTCATCATGCATTCGGTCATTACGGCTGGTGATACAATGTCTTCACCAAGTGTCGTGCTTGGAGGCAGACACCGCATTATTGATGATTACCGAGAAGCATATTATTGGTAACGGATAAATCTGGATTAGATTTAAACAATACTCTTCAGGCTAAGACGGAACACAAGGCCTGATGCCCGCATCATGTCTTGGTGGGATTACGGGTATCAAATCGCGGGTCTGGGCAATAGAACTGTCATTGTAGATAATAATACATGGAACAACTCACACATAGCGACAGTCGGACTTGCAATGTCAGCTAATGAAGAGACCGCGTATGAAATCTGCGAATTTTTACACGTCGATTACGTTCTCGTTGTTTTTGGAGCACCATCTTGGATGAGCTCCGATGATATTGGAAAATTCCTTTGGATGGTTCGAATTGCTGGAGGAGTCTATCCGCATGTAAAAGAAGAGCATTACCTTGGATCTGGAGGAGTATATTCTTCATTAAAACTGCAAGCGTATAACCCATTTTTAATTCATTTAGTATCAGATCAGCGAACTCGCGTCGGAAACTATGCTCAATTGTCTTATGTACAAACTCTCTTACTACAGATTTGGTGAGTTAAAACTTGTTCATAACGAGCCGAGAGGTTACGATCCGGCTAGAAAGGCGATACCTGGAGTAAACTATAAAGTTGTTTATCCAATTCTTGAACTTTGATGAATAGAACCTGGATTTCGAACTGAGGAGGTTCCAGGAGGCCTTTACGAGTAATTCATGGATCGTGAGAATCTATAAAGTTCTCCCTCGCAAGAATAGAGAGAGTATCAAAATGCTGCCAAGAAAGCTCACTGACTATCCTTCAGAAGAAAATGAAAAGAGTTTCAGAGAGAGCTCAGCAGCATTTATTAATTTCAAATTCCAAGAAAAAATATATTATTAGCCAAAGCTCCTGAAAAGATTCAAAAAGATTTCATGAATATAGAAAATTCTCCGCAACACAAAAAAAGAAGAAAGAAAGAATGAAAAAAAATTAGTTGATTTGTAAGATAATTATATTTTTCATTTGTTTTCACTCGATCGATTCCAATCATACAAAACTCTAATAAAGATTCAGACCGAATTGAATAAATTATAATTCCTAGTTTAAAATTATAAAGTGAAGTTAATTCACATGAATACCACCCTTACGGTTTCTCCATTTACGCTTATCTCTGGGTAATGACTGCCCTTGTAATTAAACAGAATGATGTTATATTAAGAATTATTGCCCAATATATGAAGTTTTTCTATCTAACTAGTATTGTTCATGTACTTGTCAAAACTTGGAATGCCAATGGGGGAAGGTTCTTTCTTTTCCTGATCTGAGAGATGAGTAACCCACAAACACTTTCCTGATCAAATGGGTCTCCTGAAACGTTCTCCCAGTGGTCAAAGTGATATTGACAAGGAATATAATACCCATTAACATGCTTTAGTAGATCATCGAATCCTATGTAATTATAAGCGTTTCAAATTTTGAAAACAAGTAGATTAGTTACCAAATGACTCACTAACCGGCATGTATGCCTTTATTACGGTCTTTCCAGAATACTCTTCTAATGTTTCCTCTAGGATAGTCGCTCTTCTTCGCTCCAAATGCAGATAAACTTCAGATCGAGCATCTTTTACAGCAGTAATTCTAACCAAGTAAATTGGCTCTTGGAGTGTTGGCTTTGCCGCCAGCTGAGCGCCATAAAACGCTCTTTTCACAATCTCTCCGCTTCCTTTCAAGAGACCATCGGGTTGCCAAGTGGCTCCAAAAATACTCATTTTCACCGAGTTCAAGCACTCTCCAGCCAGAGCGCCTTCTCTACTCACTGATTCGAAGGTTGCCCTGATTGATGCCCTGATTTCATTAGGGAAATCCATTCCCTTTGTTTCATTGACGAGAATACTGGATGTCTGGCTATATATTCCAAAACTCCAGATAGAGCTTAATTTTGATGAATCCCACTCGAATTTCTCAGAGAGTAATTTTTGTTTTTCAGTAAGAGAATCTCCCATGCCATTCTTGAGAGCATCAATTAGCTCGCCAAATTCCTCATGAAGAGGCTCAGCTGAGACAGAGATCGAAGTTTGTTTATTTGGAGACGTAGAACTACAAATCTTATCGGATTTTGTCGTCACAGTTTCTCTGTAGTTTGTAAATGGATCAGAAATAACAACTTCACAAGACGTAACTTCATTGAGGCATTCGATGATAATGCTTTCATGTGGTGCAGAAAGGATAAGACTGCCGTTTTCTTCAACGAAGACAGCAATATTTTGTTCTGATTTTGCGATTCTTGTCAAGTCTTCCACCAATTTGGGCAGTTCGGAGGCTTTTTTAGGCTCAACTTTCACATTGATCATAGGAAATTTTGAATATACTGGAGTTTTTATCGGAGAACCTTTAGCATCAATATCAGTAATGGTGCCTGTTTTCGTTAGAAATCTATCAATTCCAGAGAGTTCGATAATGTTTCCACAAGAAGCACTTTGGATTATTTCACGCGTACTGCCATTCTTAAGCATTATCCCGTCTATTGCTTTAACAAAGAGGTCTGTTTCATCTCCTAGCACATAACGAGGACCCAAAATCTTAACTTTTTGCCCGCTTTGAACACTTCCTCCAAAAACTCTCCCGAATGCATAAAAGCTTTTATTATCTTCTGCAGGAACCATTCTGGAGACGTACATTATCAAAGGTCCTTTAGGATTACAATCTCTGATTGACGCAGCGACCTCGTCATCCTGTGGACCTTCATACAGATAGGTGCATCTGTATTTCTGCGCAGCTCTTGGAGAAGGAAGATGAAGGGCAGCCATCTCAAGAAGCGTGTCAGTCATATTGATCCATGCTGACATTACGGCCTTAATAAGCTGTTTACCCTTCAGTTTTCTATCATCAGCGTTAAGCTTTATGTTTAAAGAAGTGAGTATTTTATCTATCTGTTGGTCATCACTATCCATCAACGAACTGTGAAGCTTTGCAATGGGATTCAAGATAAACATGCAAAAAGATCTTCTACATGAGGAATCCGCTGCTTTCGACGAGTCTATCCATGTTCTAGCTTCTATGTCATAGTAATTGTCACCCCAAAGCTTGATCTCCAATTTCTTTACTTCCAAATTGAATTTCTGACTGTATAACCTCGCAAACGTGCTTATTGTGAAAGCCCAGTCATCGCGAGCAGATCCGAAAGCGACGTTTCCAAGCACAGGGTCAAACTCTAAGTTTCCCATATCCATTTGCTCGTGACTATAAAGGACTGAGTTTACTCCATCGAGAATTCTGACAAAGGTGTGATAGATCTCTTCTTGGTCTGATTTTAACTCCAGAAAGAGTCTATCAACTTTGTTAATAACGAGGAGAGGCTTAATTTTATGATGGAGAGCTTGGGCTAGGAATTGTCCAGAAGTCGAAGCTGGGCCTTCTACGCAGTCAACGACATAGAAGGCTCCATCTGAGATATTCATAGCTGAAGACAGTTCAAGACCTCCCAAATATTGAGGAGAATTCACTACATTGATCAAATAAGATGGATTAGATCCTTCCATAGACGCGCGGTGTTCGAAATAGAGCATGTGATGATCAAATCGAGGAGGGATGCCAGAGTTAGGCGAGCTGATTTCGTGTGTCTTAGTGCTATCAGATAATCTTAAACTGGCTTTTCTATAGAGGTTGTCTCTAATTGTTGATTTGCCGTGATCAACAGCGCCAAGGATTATGACGTGTCGTATATTACTTGTATTCTCCATTAATCCTTGGATTGAAGGGGAAGCTCTCTCCATGACTTGACTCAGATGGATTGTTAGATTCTTTAAAATTATTAAAGCAAAATCAAACTAATAGTCCTGATCATTATATTTCTGATCAAGTATAAACTTCTCAAGTATCAGCGGTGTATGCTTTGCTACTTATGCTGACGACACTCCTCTGAAGCAAGCGAACGGCACCTATTCTTCCTCAATCACCTCGCTGCTTTCATTAAAGTTCGTAATGAAACTGTAATATCAAATGGCCAGAAGAGAAAATAAGCTCTCAAAATCGAGTAGCCACTTCACAACATAAATTTGTTCCGAAAATCATTATGAAAGCTGACTATAGATTGGTTTTCAAGTAGAAGAAATGAATGAGGTAGAATATCACAGTTGCTACAAGTGATTATAAAATGCAAACACTATTATTTTCTTGCAGCTAATTATTATTCTTCTAAGGGTGCTGGGTGCTGTCTTCTCTTCTCATTATGACTAATTGAGATTTTTCTCAAGTGAAGCAGACAGACATAACAGGCTCTAACAATTAAATGAGGATGGTTGTTATTATTTATAAAAAAAGTAATTAGCTACCTTTATTTAATGCAGTTCCACGGAAAAGCTTTTTTTCAGCCTTGAAGTCCAATAGTGCTACTGTACGGTCACGTGAAGTACTCGCAATCATATCGCCGTATGGGTTCCATCGCACGCAAAAAATCGTATCTGCAAAATAATAAATGAGGTATCAAAATCATTGAATTAAAGAAAAATCAAAAATTTGCCATAATTAAGGCCTTCAAAAGTTTTGACAATTTTTGACGCTCGTTTGTCAATGATTCTTACATCAGCATCCCACCCTCCTGAAGCCAATAAATTTCCATTGCTCTGGCAGACATCAATCCACATAGAAGTCGAGCCTAAAGAAAAATGTCAAATCAAATTCAAAAAAGTAGGTTATCATATAAAACTCAAAAAATAGAAGGACAGTTTCCTTTTTCCCTTTTCAGAGGGAAAACATTGGACTAATTTGGAATTCTCTCAGAAAATAAGAGAAGAAGAAGATATAGAAGTAAAACACAATTAGCTGCGCTTACGTGATTCAATTTGAATAGGACTCCTCCAAATTGGGATTTTCTTTTCAACATCCAGCACATTGAGTTTGTTTCGGTTATACTTGACAAATAATAATGGTTCATCAGGAAAAGTGCTCCATCTACAACGATTCAAGGGATCTAAAGACGGATTAGAAAAAAGAGAAGCTCAATTCATCCAATAAAGTGGAAAAAATAAGAAGAGAAGAGAAACTTGTGATATCTGATCATATTAAGAGGAAAAAATGATGTGACGAATCTGAATTTGATCATAAATTTCAAAGAATGTTTCTTACCACCATTATGAATCACATCGAAATTAATATGAAAACGATAGTTGTTAGTGTTGATGTCGGATATTAGGCAAATTCCGTATTTGTCAATAGTTCCTGCGATCTCTCCATTCGGGTTGAAATCAAAGCCAGATATGGTATTGGCTACATTCAAAGAAAAATAAATAAATAAATCTGTAATGAGAGAAAAAATATATAAAAATATATAAATATAAATACCTTCTTCGGTTCTATATTGAGTGTGCCATCTCGATTTTCGGATGAGTTTTACATTATTATCAGCCTTCGAGGTGGGAAATTGATAAAGATGATAGACTATCTCCCCTTCAATAGGAATTGCACCAAGTATGTTTCTTCGTGGATTATAGGTCACATCTCCATTACCTGTAACTAGAAAGGATATGATACGCATGAAAGAGAGTTTCTACCGCCAGAAACTTCTTCAAAAGAATATATTTCCTTTGCTTGCCCCTTCCATGAGACATCAAATACTTTGAGATTTGCAGCTTTGTTATAGAAGTGATGAACAGAAACTAACAGTTTTGTGTTTGCAATTTCCTTCACATGTGTCCAGCTATGGCTGTACTCTTGAGAGACAGTTATCAAACGTGAGCTCAGTCAGGAGGGGGAAAATGTAACCATTGATTTTGTTGAGTTTAACTCCATAAAAGTTAGCAAATTCTTGCTTTCTTTTGAGCTCAACGATTTTAATCTCATTAGTCCACTGTGAGGACCAAGCAAGCAGAGTTGAAGTTGTGGAAGATGCCTCTTCTATCCAAAGTTAGACCAAATATAGAGGATCGAAAAAATGAAAATGAGCACTATTCAAGAGGTGATGAAAGAACACATACCTTGTAAATCATCGTTTGATGCATCTCTTTTTGCTTTTGACTCTTTAAGAGCTGGACGAGTCGATTTCTGGCCCATTCCTTTTTCACTTTGCTAATAACAGAGCGAGAAAATAAATTTTTTATGCTCAAAACTCATCGTAAGTCATGAGTAACAATTCAATTTAATTCGGAGTGCAACACGTTTCCTCACACTATCCAAATTTTTATATTCATGATCAACATATATAGCTTATCTTTGTTGATAAGTCATTTTTCGGAAATGTAGATAATTGGCATAGCAGACATACTTTCAGTTAACAGCTAAACGCCATCCTTAAGAGTCAGATTTCATCATTGAAACGCGAAAAGTTATGAAATAAAGAGGGGTTTCTTCCACTCTTCAAGCTCCTTTCATAAACAATGCAAATAGAATTCGTCCTTAACTATCATCAAATTTGAGAGTTCTAAATCAATCAGAAGTACTTCTAACTACTATAATATATTCGTATACCAATGTACCTAAGTGAAAAACCCTGCTTATAAAATTTTTCATTGTAATATTTATTGATATTTTCTTCGAAATTTCAGTTCAACTCAGTCGGACGCTCTTAAAACACTCTTAGAAAAGACATTTCCATCAAAATTCTTATCAACAAATAGCAAAATATAACTTCTCGATTGAATAACATAGTAATATCTCTTAAATAGCATATTAAACACACTCAGATCCAAAGGGACGAGCATTCAAAATAGGCAGCTTCCCTTCCATTTCAACATTGAGCTAAATCAGCAACCCTCTTGTGCGATTTTGAACTCTGTCACATCAAAGATGAGCATCATTCTATGATAATCTGACTTATTTTCCAACCTCTTACGATTCTCACTTTTAAACCTGTTCATATCCCCTTGACACCTGATTGCTCAGCACTTTCACAACGTTTCATTCGAACTACAAACTCCTCCCCCACCACCCCAAAATAATTTTTTGAATCACTTAGATCTCGGTATCACTCCGATTCACTTAAAAGAATCACTTCAGAATTTTATATATTTATACTCACGCCAGCGTATCTTTATATAAAAAAAAATTGATTCGGAACGATCTGAGAACAACGACAAATTAAATGGAAGGAAAGAAAATCAAAGTCAGCAACCCCGTTGTCGAGATGGACGGTGATGAGATGACCCGCATCATCTGGACTCTCATCAAAGAGAAGCTCATCCTGCCTTTCTTGGACGTCCCTATCAAATACTTCGATCTGGGAATGGAAAACAGAGATAAAACCAATGACGAAGTCACCAAGCAGGCTGCTGAGGCCATCAAGGATTGCAAGGTCGGCATCAAGTGCGCCACCATCACCCCTGATGAAGCTCGTGTCAAGGAGTTCAATCTCAAGCAGATGTGGAAATCTCCAAACGGAACCATCAGAAACATCCTCAACGGTACCGTCTTCAGAGAACCAATCATCATCAACAATATCCCAAGACTCGTTCCTGGCTGGAAGAAACCAATTATCATTGGAAGACATGCTTTCGGTGATCAATACAAAGCCACTGACTTGGTTTTCAACAAGCCTGGCAAATTCACCATTACTTTCATCCCAGAAGGCGGTGAGAAAGAAGAACACGTTGTTTACGATTTTGAAAGCGCTGGAGGCGTTGGAATGGGTATGTACAACACTGACGACGTAAAAAAATTACATTATTCTTTAATATACTCATCGTTGTTTAGTCCATTGAAGCTTTCGCAAGAGCTTCTCTCCAATACGGTTTGTTGAGAAAGTACCCAGTTTACCTCTCCACCAAGAACACTATCCTCAAGAAATACGACGGAAGATTCAAGGATATCTTCCAAAGAATCTATGATGCCGAATTCAAGAAGGACTTCGAGGCTGCGGGTATCACCTATGAGCACAGACTCATCGATGATATGGTCGCTTACATGATTAAGTCTGATGGAGGCTTCGTTTGGGCCTGCAAGAACTACGACGGTGACGTCGAATCAGACTGCGTGGCTCAAGGCTATGGTTCTCTTGGGCTTATGACCAGTGTCTTGCTCAACTCTGAAGGTGTTGTTGAGGCTGAAGCTGCTCACGGTACTGTCACCAGACATTACAGAGTCCACCAAAAGGTAATTTATTATTCTTGGGTCGGTCAGTTAATAAGACATGTTCAATAGGGAGGAGAAACTTCCACCAACTCTATTGCCAGTATTTTCGCCTGGACTAGAGGTCTTCTTCACAGAGCTAAGCTTGATAGCAACAAAGAGCTTGAAAACTTCTGCAATGCTCTGGAGTCGACTGTGATTGAGACTGTGGAGTCTGGAATTATGACCAAGGATCTTGCTATTTGCGTTGCTGGAACCACCGAGTAAATTACTGATTTCTGACTAGTTATCCTGATTTTAATCCATCATTAGTGTCAAGAGAGACAAGTACGTCAACACTCAAGAGTTCATTGACGCCGTCGCTAAGAACTTGGCTGCCAAGCTTGCAAAATAAATTGGAGTGAGTTTGAATTGTGGTGAATTAAAGTGGATAAATAAATGATCGTTCATCTATCTTCATAAAGAGTTTGAAATTTATCTAATAAATGCTTGAAAATAATGTTTTTCTCTTCAGGTAGAAATTAAATAGGTAATTATGAGACTTAGCATAGTATTGTAGCGGCTTAGAAACCTCTTTTCATAAGAAGAGAGGGTTTAGAGTTTGTGTTTGAAAAACAGACTCATCGGAAAATATAGTTTGATGAGTTTGAGTATTGAGTTGCTAAGTGTTAATTCGAAGCATGTCTTATTTTCTTCTCACTAAGAAGAACGATTGCAGTCATCTTATGGAATAGAGAAGCGGTGTGATTGAATAGTTTATGTTTATCTTTTCAAACAGAAGATGAAGAAATTTAATGTGTTTTCGCTTGCAGAATTTAATAAATCGAATTCTTGCCTTAGAAAATGATGCATTCCTTCATTCCTCTAGATTAACATCACAAAGAAGTCAAAATTCAACATTTCTCCATTCGACACATACTATCATGGTTTCGATATATATACATATAAAAAAACCCACCATTAAAATTCTTGACGATGATAAAAATTCTGCACAATAGCTTGAAATTTGAAAAAGAAAAAAATCACTTAGATTTCTTGAAAATTTCCTCTTTATCGACAACCAACCGCACTTTTTTTTTGGATCAATTGATAGATTTCTCACTCTCACATCTAGCCACACATCTTCGAAATGCATCCAGTCTTTTCTTCTTTTTCGTTTCGTAATCTAATTCGCTTTGCAGAATCGAACTCATCATATTTGGATTTGAGCATTCCAAATACATCCTGCGCTATCGTTTCAAATGCTTCCGTGACATTGATATTATCTCTTGCGCTAGTTTCAATAAATTTTATCCCATAGGATTCCGCAAGTTTTCGTCCCTCTTCATAGGACACGGCTCGGTCCATTGAATCACTTTTCGTTGCTACAAGCAACTTACATACTTTATCATTCGAAAAATCTTTAGTATTTCCGAACCAAGTTTCCACATTATCGAAAGATGCTCGGTCATCGCAAGCGTAAGCTAAAATAATCCCAGAGGCGTTTCGATAGAAAGAAGTTGTTATCGTTTTGAACCTTTCTTGGCCCGCAGTATCCCAAATTTGTAATTTTAAGTTCCCATCTTTGTACTGGAGGTCTTTGAGCTTGAAATCAACGCCTTGGACATCTATTAGTTGGGCTCAGGGGTGAAAGAGTACCTATAGTGGAGATGTGTGAGAAAGTAAAAACATCGTCGCAATATCGTAATATGAGACAGGTTTTTCCAACTCCTGAGTCGCCAATCACGAGGATTTTAGCCTGATATTCGCTTTTCGCATGATGGAAAGCATGAGAGTTCTTTTCCTGTCGTTTGGGCATGTGGTACTAAATAAATTCTGCTAGCCTTGAAACAATTTTCTGTCTTTCCTTTTTCAGGCAACGTTCAAATTTATTCATCAGAATAACTAGCGAGTTCGATTGACGATATTGTAATTCAAAATTTGTTCGAAGCGCTCGAGTACAAAACATGGGTTCAAGGGAAAATGCAACATTAGAGTTTAATACTTTTCTATCTGTTTACCATGATTATCTGCTGCGATTCTGAAAAAAATTAGAAAATTGCTCTCTTTTTTCTATAATTAGAATGGAAAAATTCACAGTCCGTCATCCTTCTCTATCTACCTTGTACTAGCGTTGAAAGCGATCTATAATGGATAAAAGGCTAGATTACGGAGCCACTGACAGAATTTTTGCAGATTAGATGGCTTGTTGAGCTTTTTGAAACCGATTAAAATTGTTACTAATGCCACAAGCTTTAGTATACCAACGCACTATTGCAAAATTCTTGAAATCTACTACAGAAAAGCAAAAAAAGCACCCATATGCTTCAATATAAGCAAATTCTTCTCTCATCTTGCGTTGATTCTGTTTAGGTCTCTTGCTGAACATTGAAAACTCAATAAGTTCCCAGGAAAATTCTTGATATTGCAATATAATATGTGTCCAAGTCCAGTGAGGTCTATAACCGTTTCAATTTTTCCATTGATCCGAGACCTATCCTTTATAAGGGGAAAAGAACAAAAAGAAAATTCTTAGTGTCAAATTCTGATTCACCCAAAGGTACAGAATTTTCAGGTGAACTTTCAACTATTCTAATAAACTCTCTCTCTCTGAGCGTTTTTACCGCAAAATATTTTTGTCTTCGACACAGCACCTATGAGCTGAGTAGACCTGAGGAAAGATCTGTTCCGTGGAAGGTATTCCACAAACCTTTTAGACATTTTTTTTCAAATTCCATGATTTAGATAAGCTTCATTATGAGCGTTTTCCATAGAATTGTAGGGTAAATCTTCAACTGTTGAGGATTTGAGATTAGCTACTGTTTGAAAAAAAATCCAGTCACTGAAAACTTGTTTTATCTTACCAACAAAAAGCTGGTTACACGTCCAGCTCATGATATTCAGTAATTCTGATCTATTCTTAGATTGCGGAGTAGTGATCGTTTTTTGCCGTCTGATTAATTCTGTTGATGAGATCAGTAAAAGTCAAGCGGAATATAAATACCAGCCTTTTTAAAAAAATATTATTCAAAAACTAAAACTCAATCAAACTAATACTTCTCAAGAACAGAAAATACAAAAAATGGACACTCAAAGAAAGTCAAATGTTGCTACTATTGGCAAATACAGCCTCGTGAAGAAGCTTGGCACTGGTGCTACTTCCAAAGTCTACCTGGGTTACGATTCCGTTACAAAAAACCCTGTCGCTCTTAAAATCCTCATAAATTCAGACCCAAAGCTCGTATCAGCCGTAAAAAACGAAGTTGCGTTACAAAAAGACCTGAGACACAAGAACATCCTTCAGGTGCAAGAGCTCTGTGAGTCTGTCATACTTTCAGATGCTAACGCTAAAACTCAGACCGTGACTACTCTCGTTCTTGAATACGCAAGTGGAGGCGACATCCTTCAGCTTATCGGGAAGCTTAAAGTGTTCCCTGAGCCGCTTGCTAGAACCTACTTCCAACAGCTGATTAGCGCTCTTGAATATTTACATCAGAACGAGATAGCTCATAATGATATCAAGCCAGAGAATATTACTCTGGATGGTATGTATAACATTAAGCTTGCCGATTTCGGGTGCGCAGCGAGCCTCAGCCGAAAGAAAACTTTTACGAGTCTTGTTGGTACTTCCAAATATTTCCCTCCAGAGATGCACCAAGGACTCGGTTATGAAGGAGCCGCTTATGATCTCTTTGCTACCGCGGTAACGACTTTCTGTATGGTATTGGGCTATATGCCGTTCGCAAAGGCCACGGAATTGGATACGCTGTACAGTCTCCTTATGAAGGGAAAGTCGAAGATCTTTTGGAGGAGCCATGAGGCCCTCTTTGCG
>ENA-UOTZ01001197-UOTZ01001197.1-compost-metagenome-genome-assembly--contig:-NODE-1197-length-18854-cov-11.531501_pt1 | contig 18854 bp, 19 predicted proteins | sample MGYA00238144_ERZ746983 | MGnify/ENA primary metagenome ERZ746983 (study PRJEB28759, sample SAMN06268863) | compost metagenome | isolation source: single cell | place: USA: California, Emeryville, Joint...
CATTATTTTCCTTGACAAGTGAGTCATTTTTGCTCTTCAAGTCACGGATTTCTATCTCCAACTCTTTAGCACTGAGCGCCGAACGCGAGTCCTGTTGCTTTGCTAAAGCCAGCTCTCTCTTGAGCAGCTCATTCTCCTTCTCGAGCAGTATGATATGGTTTTGCAAAAGAGTAATATCGCTGAGTCGACCCTCGTCAATTCCGCCATCCATCGCTCTGCTCACCCCTGAGATTGAAAAATCTCGGCATCTAGCGAGAGGAGACTTTTGCGAAATGCTCTCACTAAATGAAGTCTGGACGTTCCTGCAAATCGGACTCGGGAACCTCAGCTGTCGAGGGATGAGGTTAGGACTACTATCGCCTGCCCTCGTCAATGCGCTTTTTTGATAACCCGAGCGGTCTTGCGGAGAATTCAATTCTTGATCAATTAACGCGTTCAATGATTCAACTTCCTGCTGTAGTCCAGGCGACCGGGACCTCGAATACATACTACGTCTCTCTTTCGATTGGACTTTCATTAATAAGCTCTGATTCTGGTCTGAGAGTCTTTTATTCTCGAGTTTTTGCTCGTTAAGCATCGAGAAAAGCCTCGAGCGATCGTTTGAAAACTTCTCCATTGAAGAACTTTGATGAAGCCTCTGTCTGATTATTTCCTCTGTGAGTTTCATATTGACGGCGCTTAGGTCTCTTTTGTAACTATCTTGATCTTTTGGAGTCATTTCGTCAGAAAAGCCTGTGAGGAACTGACGGGTGTCTGTGTTGTAGCCTGATATGTCTGATACGGTGTCGTGAATCCTCGTGACATCTCTGAGAGAGCGGCCAGAAGAGTAACGAGAGTGATTTGGCAGCATTTTTATCCTGTTAATTTGAAAGAATAAACGTTAATTTTTTGCGCCAAAGGCGTCAGTAACGATTTAACAACTAAGGCTAAAATTACGTTGAAATGGTGCCTACATACATGCTCTCAAGCGTTGGGTGTTATGGTCGCAATGATATTTGTAGGTGCTGCCTATCCACGATCGGCCCCGCTTAAAAATATCATTGTTGTTGGGAATCTGCAAATTTTGGTGAGATTACCACATTGTTTTATTATGAAAGTCAAGTAGTTGGTTAAATGCAGTAATTAGTGAATGAATGGGATAGCAGCCATGCACTCAATAAATCTGTTATTGTGATATCAAAATGTGTAGATCCTCTATGCTAAGTTCCTTTTAAGAAAATCATCTCATCTTAAGATTGAATCAAATTAGCGTTTTTGAAGAACGCTTCGTAAAGGAGTTTCTCGTTCTGGTAAAGAGACCCATTATGTCCGCAAGTCAGAGGTAATAGATGTCCCACTACATCCGGACCACAGCCGCCAGCGTATTCATTGCTTCTCGTCACCAATTCTCTTTGGATCTCGCTACTGGTGGATATGCTGGTCACGCTTAGTGGCTAATAATCATGGGTTAGACACTATTATCGAAATAAATAGGTACTTCGGTGCTTATTGAAAAGTTTCCTTTGTAAGCAAGTTTTAAATTCAGGAGGACGGTCGAAAACAGATTTGAAATCAAAGCGAGATCCTCATCCAACTTAGCCAGAATGAACGTGATAAGAGGTAAGGCAAATCCAATTAGATTAAAAAGATTACAAATTTTTGTAATTCCTGCTGCTTTATTTGAGGTTTATTTTCAGCGAGATGCTTTTCCCAGCGTTTCACGAAATCCTTGATCAGGTTCTTTGAAAAGGGTAACAATTCGAAGCTAGATAAAAAACATACTATTGCTTCTCTTTGGTGATGGCCATTTGATGGCATTTTCTCATTAAGCACGTCTAAAGGAAACCCTGAACCCCAAACTTCCAAAGCTATTAAAAATTCCTAAATAGAGAAGTTAAGGTTATTGAACAGCAGTTCAAGCTGATACTTTGAATAGTAGCATGTTATTTCTGGGCTTTGATAATGCTTCCAACAAATAGATGCCTCCAGCTTCTAGCGACCCGATTAACGCAATGAGCTAAATAATCAATAGATTGGCGAACCAGCAAAGCAATAAGTTAGAATCACCTCGAAAATAAAGTTTTGAAATTGTGGAGATTGCTTATCTTCGTCGCTGATGAGGGAGATGAATGATGCAATTTCCTTCTTGGTGATTTCCTTGACATTCGTTTCTTTGAGCTTCAGTTCCTCAGGCGAAATAGCTTCAATGAGTCTATTATTCTTTCTAGAAAAAATCGGCGAATTTTCTTCCCCTTCTTCGCTTCCTTCGCCATCCTCACTCATGAAAGAGGCTGATGTGTTCAAACTTCCTCTGTTCTCAGGCTGAGTCTTCTTCTTTTTGTCTATGAAAATACTCGCGTTGCTTATGTTTTGATTGCCTTTGTATTCGATGTTCTCAACTTTAGACAGCTCATTCAGTACCAGCATTAGCCTTTTCAAGGCATTATAGAGCGCGTGGGTCTGATTCGAGGTCAGCAATCTACTCGAACCTTGCTGATCTTTATTCAATAACCTGGTTTTCTTCACTTTCGCCTTCAATTTGGATAAAACTCCATCATTTGGCTCATCAAGTCCCTCTAATCTGCTAAGGACAGCATGACTAATTCCGTACCTTAGAGACGCTTCGTAAGGGATAATTTCATCCTTTGGATCAAAAGTGATTATTTTATAGCAATGCGCATCAACGAAATTTCTGGTGTTTTCGTCAGTCCAGAAGGTGATCCAGTGGAATATGCCTCCAAGGCATTTTCCAAGCATATAGTGAACTACGTCAGTTAGCGACGTAAAAGTCCTACCAGCACAGACGAAATCGAGCTCAGCATGCTTAGCCAGATGACAAGCAGCCAGGCCTCCTAGAGATTCTCCATGAGCACCGATCTTCTTAATCCCGTAGTTACTTCGTAAGTATCTCACCACTTTTTCAGCGTCATGCTTAACGTTCTAGATTTGCGAGCATCATTATTATCAGTCAAAGGAGAATAACCTACAGTAGTGCTTGGCTTGCCAGTGCTTCGTCCATAGCCACGGTAATTCCAGAGAAAAACATTCAACCCTTTGCTGACATAAAACTCAATCCATTCAGACTAAAGGTAATTGTTAAGTTTTTGTGTTGTAAAATTGCTTGACTCACATCATAGCACATGAGCTCGTACAATCCTCCATTCGGATTGCAGAAAACGATCGTCGGGTTAGCGAATCTGCTTCTATCTAGCCGGTTATGAAGGGAAATAGTCTTAGATTCTGAACTGCAATGAGCAAAGTTACCAGTGATAATTTCATGTGTTTCATGAGGGTTCTCAGGGTCTTCATTGTCAAAATAATTCGCATTCACTCTCTCATTTCCTTTGCGACCAGGTATTAGCAAACTAAGAAATGAAGTCCATTAGCAATTGGCTTATTAAGGAGACCCCACCAATCCAGCGTCGCATTCCTGGCGACTTGAATCTTAATGGGCTCTCCATTGTATTTCCCACAAAGATCTTCTTTTGTCTGGAAATAATTAGATTCCACACCAGCGATATAAACGTCAATGCAATACCTGATCTAGTGACCCGAGAACATCATTAGTCAGCCAGCGGTAAAGGGCAGGGAAAAGTTTCATCGGTTTAAGGATCTCATCCAAAACCTCATTAATCTGCCTGCAAACCTCCACTATCTCATTCCCAACGTACTGATTCTCGAAATTAAGAGTAACTTTTTCTACACCATGCAATTTTATCCCACCTGATTCATTTCAAAATTACCATATGTATTCCTAAGGGCGATTGTCGATTTAAGTGTCTCCCAAAGCGAACTGACACTCTTTGCACTTGGAGTGTTTCGTATCACCTTCGCTTGCTTCAGTAATTGCTGCAGTAAATTGTAATGAGCGGCAAGCTTTGCCTGCTTGGCATTCAGGGTTTTATGCTCTTCTTGCTTGTTAAAAATGTAGCACAGACACGCAATTGAAGCTCTGATGCTCGCTGCATACACAGTATTATAAAGCGTTTTTCTTGGATCTGTATCGTTTATATATTCGACCAACCCAATCAAAATGTTAATCTGTGTTCTTGAATGCTGTGCGATTTCTCTATGAAGGCCTTTAGAGTAAGGTGAATGCACATACTTACTTTGCGTTAAAAAATTCAAAATTCCTTCGAGCAATGAGCAGAGTCCCTGGAAAAACGCCGAATCTGCAAACGAGAAACAGCTTCTTGTACACTGAAAAGATGATCACCTACATCAAGAGCTATGTTAGCCACACCGTTCGTGATGCTGTTATACTGGGATGCAAATATATCTTGGGAATAATTTTCGAAGCAACCAATAGAGCAAGGCATTGAATCCAAATACAAGCAGAATGACGAGCGTGATTATACCGCCAAGGATGAACTTTTGTTTATGCTGAAGGACGAAGTATTTGACTTTGTTCCAAATTTCAGTTCTCATCTGTGAGCTAAAGCAGTATCAAATAAAATTTTCTGACGTCGTGTTTAAATTTGCAATGACCACACGTGCATACAACATCGCCATGTTTGCTTATAGAAGGCGATGAGGGTATTTATGAGCAGATTTATTGTCCAAGAATCTAATTCAACTACCATCAGTCAAGGGATCCATGAAATTTCAAGGACTGGTAAGCTTTAGAACATTATTTTACTCTTGACATTTAGAGCGTAGAATTTTTAATTCAGAAAATATAGGATACGAAATCAATGACATCCAACACGAAAAGCCAAGTCAAAGTCTTACTTGGGCTGTTAGTCTTTCGGATAATAAACGCGGTACACCTGCTCTTCTAGCTGGTTAAAACCTTTATCATTGCAGTTTATGGTTAGATCGTATGCGCATCCTGATGAATATTGGCAAGGACAGGAAGTATCGCATGTTCAAGCTTTCGGGTAAGGCACACTTGACGATAATGTGGAAATTCAATACAATTTAATAGCTATGGTTACCTAACCTGGGAATGGAAGGCCTCGGAACCTATCAGAAACCCGATTCACCCCTTGATCTATGCGTGCATGTACAAACTTCTCCAAATGTTTGGCTTGGACATTCCTTTCATCGTGGTATGTCCTCTCCCATCTCGCACTATGGATAATTAACGATCGTATATATCATAGGCATATTCTCCACGATTGATTCAAGGAATCTTGGCAGGTTTAGCAGATTATGGAACTTATGTCCTCGCTCAGTATTATCTAGCAGGAAAAGCCTGGTTGGTGGTAAGAAACTCATATGATTCCCTCAGTAAAAGCGTTTTTGTGTAGATTATCGTTGTCGCGACTAATTGGTTCAGCTTGTTTTCATTGACAAGAGCATATATCCAAAACTATGAATTAACGTTAAACCTCTGGGCTTTTATTTTCTGGCATCGAGGAGCTCGCAACGTGTAAGCAACTCGGATTTGGCTGCTTATCTCAATTATCTGGGTGGGTTTGCTAGGAAAGCGGAAATTTTCTCGAGGATTCTGATCGCCTTGGCATTTACAATGAGGTTTACGTCAATTATATTCTGGGCGGCGGTTTGGCTGTGTGACCTTATCCAAAAGACGACTACATTCAAGCGAGGGCTTTGGATATGCATTAAACAGTTGCTTCAAATGTGAGTCGATTCTAATATTAACGCACGTAACATAATAATATACATTTTCTAGATGTTTTTCAATGGGATTTTCGGTCGTAGTTGATAGTCTCTACCACGGAAGGCTTGTTTCTTCTCATTGGAATTTCATTAAAGTAAATCTTCCTGCGCTATATGTGAATAATATAATATTATGTGCTTAGTTCAATGTTTTTAGCGGCGGTTCTGCGGCGTATGGCGTGCAAGGAGTGCTATACTACGTGGTCACATCGATTCCATTTATTCTGCTGAGTTGGCTCATTTTCTTCGTCTGGGGAGTGATCTTTGGATTGAGAGACTCTAAAAATTGGGTGAAATGCGCGTACCTTCTCTTGTTGATCGCTACTCCTCTTGGCGTCTTGAGTCAAATCGCTCATAAAGAGGATCGACTGATGATACCTCTCCTCCCATACCTGTCGATTCTCACAGCGATAGGACTCGATAAATTCTTGCAAATGATGAAGCGAAAACCGATCTTCGCTTCTGTTATCGTCTTGCTAGTCATCCTTTCAAATCTGCTTTTCTTCAGCTACTCTTCGTTTATCGATAAAGTGGGAGCGTTAAACAGCTTTGATTACATCCGTGAACACCATTCAGAGATAAAAAAACTGGCTGTGCTTACCGAGTGTCATAGAACACCGTACTACAGTTTTATCCACAAGTAATGATTATATCGAGAAACCTTTCGTAAAATTAGCTGGTTTTGTTATTAGGAATATTGATATGTACCTGCTCGACTGCTCTCCTCGGCTCGATGGATCGCTTTCTGACAGCAAGAAATTCGCGATTAATCCAGGCTCTTATTTCTATGAAGCCGTATTCACAAAGAACGTGTCTCATATCCTCACATATAACCATCACCTTAAAGACGACTACATCTTTAACCTGCTAAAGAAATCAAGTTTTGTAGAGGTAAGACAATTATTTGGGATCTATTTTCTTACGCTAATCTCACAATAGGACGCGAATTTCTTTAATTCTTTTTATGTCGACACTGATGTTGGGTATTATTTTGACCATCATTTGGTCCTACTAGCAAGACAATCAAGCCCTGTAATCTAAATGCAGTGTCTTATTGATGTTTATATAGCGAGTGGTATTCATAGTGTAATAGCTACACTTAAAAGAAAATGGCCTTGGCTATAAAAATTGATGAAATTTATTTTCAATATCTCTAATATATAACTCTGAAGCGAAATTCGCTATTTTCAGATCAACTACAGGATACATCAGTTTTATTACTCGCTTCATATTTTCTGTGACTCGAGAAAATTTAACTATATTGTGCTTGATTTATTGTTTGCTCAGTTGCAAAAAACCAAACGAATATTTAGTCAATGAAACCTAGGATCCATAACCAGAAATATGTCAGTAAATACGTGGACTCAAACTCGGCTACCCTGCACGACTACGTGTAACTTGCAGCTTTACCACACCCGCTAATCTTTTAGTCATAAATCAACCTCTCGAATGAAGCAAGTCCGCGCAGGCAGATCTCTCTCCTCGATCTGCACCCAACAATTATCCGCTGGAAAACCCGCTGGCAGTAGAGGAGAGTCTCCAGCACCCGGCGATCTCGAACATGAGGACGGTTTACCTGGTTTTAAACCAAGCACGTTTGAAGACACTTCAAAAGACTGTATGCCCGCTCCCTTTACCTCTAGAGCTCATTTCTTTTAATCAGTTTTCTTTACCAACATCAACCCTGCTGTGACGCTTCCAAATGGGCAAAAACGCGAGTTTACATTGTCAGCGTTCATGCATAAATACCTGATGAATAAGAAGTTTGATCCTGAACTCGAGAAACAAAAGGATCAGAACATCGACGCATATTTCAAAGTAATTATCACCTGAAAAGGAAGACTTTAAAGCCGCTCATTGCAGGAAAAAATGAAACTTTATCAAGAATACCTCGAAGAGGATGCGCTAAGACATTTTTTGAGTGAATCGAAAAAAGGCAGGAAGGGCAAAAGTAAGTTAATTTGTAGAAGCCGTCTTTATTGTTGCTAGGACATGGAAGTACGGACACGACAGAGAGAGATGGTGAGAGCAGTCCAATTGGAGGCCGTTCGAGCGTAAAACACGATTGACTTGTATTGATTTGAAACCGTATTGTGACTTAGAAAGCGAAAAAAATCGAAAAGAAAACGACTGAGAAGGTCGTTGATATAAACCGAGAGATTATTGAAAAACTGCTGGTAATGGAACATACGCGGCATATGGAGCGCTTGCACGACCTTCGCGTTGCGAAAGATAAAGATCTTTTTGAAAATCTGAAAGACGCCAATGATCATCCCTTGAGCGAGGACTTAGCTAAGCAGTTAAAGAAGCGCAATATAGTCAAGCGAATGGTTTTACGAACACATTTTGTGAGGCCTGGAGTCAAGGAACTCGGTAAAGAATTCGAGAAAGAGCAAGCTGTGCGTACCCAAGAGTCGCTTTTGAACCTCACCGAGCGAAGGCAAAGCCAGCCGTATAATCCGGCAGCAACTGCGACTTTGCTGTTTAAGAAGAATAATAGCAATGTCGACATGGAGAATCTCGATTCCAAATTGCCTGAAATCCAAAAGAAAATCTCCGCCAGGATGTTCCAAGACTACATAGGACCTGCCTCGGGCACGAAATTGAAGGGCCAAAATGATTCTATCGATCAGAAAACTAAAAGGGAGGAAGAGTCTACCCAGGGACTCATTCAGGACTTTGAGCTTACGGGTGGTCCTGCGAAGAATAACTCCGTGCAGGCGTTTGCAGGGCAACAGTCAGCGAATAATAGCTCGTTTAAGTTCCGATCGCAGTCGACAGGACGGCTAGAGCGGCCAGCGCAGACTTCATCGAAATTCCATGAGATTAGTGAGTTTTTGAAGTTACAGAGGGAGATCGAAGCGTATGAGGCGGTTAAGCCGCTACATGCCGACAATCCGCAAGAAAAGAGATCTCTGAGAATAATAAGGCCTCGCAAAATAACTTCTCAAAGGCAGGCTCGGAAGGAGATAGTCAAAGTGCCTCGAAATACGATGAAAGGTTCAGCTTCAATGACTCAGTTCAGAGAGTATATCTATCGGTTTTGTTGTCTATGTTTAACCTTTTCCCATAGGCCAGGGGACCATTCACCACATCGATACGACAGTGAGGTTTCTATTCTCAAGGGCAAAGGATACGAGTCGCCTCCACCTGAAAAGAATAAAATCAACGAAGCAGCGCTTCCTTATGAGAATGAGGGCATTCGGAGGGCATGGCTCCCAAGTCACACGAAAAACTTCTTCCAAAGGTATACTGAGGTAAAGGACGCGGACGAAGAGACAAAACAGCTACTTAGAGCGCGAAATAATGGTTCATTCAGTCATTCGCTGAGTCATGGGGAGAGAACGATACGCTATCGAGGACATCAGCATGATAGAGGAGATTTTTACAGTGGAGTGACCTATCGACCCAGCGAGCATGGGCCAGCGGTCCTCAACTTAGAGTTCGATGACTCGAAAAGGTATGATAGCTTACGAGTTGGACTGCAACAGCTGGCAGGGACCAATACATAGGCCTAATTTCAACTATATTACCTGTAATGATCAAAACTTTAGTTTTCCAATTATCATATGTTTTATAATTTCAGTTGGGCTGGTAAATGTTTAATATTCCTTAGAATAAGCCTGTTATTTAAGGTTTTTTCAGGAGAAGCGTCTCCTCTGGTAAAACATCATAACGAACATTCTCTAAGGCCATTTTATGGTTGATTTGAGACTTCTACTGGTGAAATACCAAAGCAACTCTCTGCGTTATTTTATAACTCAAGGGTTTTTGCAGAGGAAATATATTCTTTTAATTAGCAGAGCTAAATTAATCTATTCAAAATAACCTGCGAAAAAGTGGTGCTATTATTATTGGACTAAGGCTTTAGTTAATTAAAACATCGTTACACCAGCCCGATACGATTTTTCGTTTGGTACCACCTTCAATTCCCATCAATCCTCGACCAATGAATCTCATGTTCTCAAAATCAAGCTCTGAAACTCCAAATAGACGAGGTTTTATCAAATTTCTTCTTCAGCGCGAAACTTAACTTCATTAGGCAATAAACTGTCTTTCGTCCACCGAGAGCCTGAAGGCCTCGAAAATACTTCAGAAATCATCCCAAAAAGCACAAAGAACCTTGCCGCACAGCTGAAAACTGACGTTACAAAGTAATTTCATTAGCTTCGAGCCGCCGTCTGACTTTTTGATCAATGATCCTCGATAACAACAGGTCTTCTTCGGTTAGTCGCAGAAACTTGCAGGACTATAGGAATTCTAGAGTGAAATACTCTTCGATAAATTTGAACGATCTCGTCAAAGAGCAAATGCTCACGATCAATACCTCAAAGCACTCGAACAGTCCGCCTGCATTGAAACAAAAAACGCAGTCAACAACGAACTATAGAAGTAAATCAAATACAGCGTTTAGATTCATTGATACTTATCTGGAATCAAAGGGAGCAACCTCAGTGTCAATATTGAGAATAATGTTGAGCAACTATCAGACAGCAGTCGCTTCAAGAAGCCATCGGCGCCCAAAACAACCACAGTAAATGGTTTTTCAAAAACAGCGCTGATTGATGTGTTTGAATGTGAATAGGCAAATCAGGCTTCAAAGGTGGATTTTCGCAAGAAAAGAATGCATAGTCTGATCAACAATGAACCTAAAACGCACTCATTCACTCTCAATTCACCTGCAAAGCCGGTTCAGAACCACCAAGACATGCATGTGGCTTCAACAAAGGACTTAAGATCTGTAAAGAACGCTTCAGTTGATTTCCGGGCGTATTATTCTCCGAGAAGACCAGTTAAAACTGAGGAGAACTTTCCTCCAAGAGAATATAAGGTTTTCATCAATCTTTCTTTGATGTCTTCAACAAAACGCGATTTTTCTAGGCGAAGTTACCTCCATTCAGCCCGCACTACGTGCTAGAGCACTATAGCGCATCATTATCTCCTTATGAACGAGCTGAAATCTTGAAATATAAAGAAATTTACTATTTCGGTGAGAGCGCTTATAAGTTGCAAGCGCATGATGAGCAGATATACGTTGACGAAAGGTACTTTGCTGATGCTTTTGAGATTTTCTTCATTGACGTGCTATTTTTCTTTTTTAGAAATGACTACAAAGCGATTCGATACGATCACATTGCGTATAGATACGAGATTTTGGATATATTAGGCAAAGGATCGTTTGGCCAGGTGCTGAAGGTTTATGATCATATGAAAAAGGAAGAAAAAGCACTGAAAATAATCAGAAACGAGCCGAAATTCCACTACCAAGCTAAAATTGAGATCAGAATACTTAAATTCATGCGCGATAAGCGTTGTGGAGACCATAATATTATCGAGGTAGATGAGGCGTTCCTGTTTAGAGGACATCAATGCATTATTTTTGACCTTCTCAGCATCAATCTCTACGAACTCATCAAACTAAACAAATATAAGGTATCCCTTTGCGTTTTGTCAAACAACGAAATGACCGTGTTTAACTAGGGCCTTTCGCTCAATCTCCTTAGGAGAATCGCCATTCAGGTCCTTTATTGCTTGAAATTCACAAGAAAGTACAAGATTGTGCACTGTGATCTCAAGCCTGAGAATATACTCTTGCGTTATGCTAATAAATCTGGGATAAGAGTAAATTGCCTGTTCAATAGAGGGAATAATATCCAATTTAGGTCATTGATTTTGGTTCAAGTTGCTTTGAGTCAGAAAAGCTGTATACTTATATCCAGAGCCGTTTCTACCGTTCACCGGAAGTGATCCTGGGACTGAACTATGACACACAGATTGATATGTGGAGTTTTGGCTGCTTGCTCGCTGAGCTCTTTATGGGTAAATAAGAGAATTCATTGGAAAAAAGCTGATCAGAAATTCGCATTTTTTATAGGCTATCCGCTCTTCCCAGGTGAAAGTGAAGGAGACCAACTCGCTTGTATCATGGAGGTCTTTGGTGAGCCATCATTGGATGTCCTGCAAGTAAAGGAAATTGTTTTGTGCATTTTTTAAAAGTTTATTATCAAAGAGGGCAACCAAGAGAAATAAGTTCTTTGATGAAGACTTAAACCCTATAGAGTTTCCTAATTCCAAAGGAAGAGTCAAAATCCCAGGCTCATTGGACTTAAACGAAGTGCTGCGCTGCCGAGAGCCAAGCTTCGTCGATTTGGTTCAAAAATGCCTTGCGATCGATCCGAAACTTCGTTACACACCTGATCAAGCTCTATGTCACCCGTGGATACTGGAAGGACTTCCCGAGAATCTCCAGGCTCAGCATCTAAAACTGCTACAAAATGATGCTAGCAAGAAAGAAGGAGCTATTATGAAAGAGAATATCGTTCCAGTGCCCCAAGTTAAAACTACAGAGGAAAGAACGTCTCGGCAAGGGGAGGTTTCGATCTCGAATGACGACACCGTGGCTAATAAATCAGAAAGAACCGTTAATGCAAGCGCTGCAAAGGCGAAAAATACAGAGAGTAATGTAATGATCGCGATTGATACTCAAGGCGCTGATGCGACAAAACCGAAATGTGAAGAACAAACAAAAAGCACCCAGGTATATAACCTTCAACTTGTTTGAATAAAGAGCTAACTATATTGTTAAAGCAGAATGCCCTCGAAGATGCTAGTAACACGGCTGGATCAGGGTCCCTCGGAGAGTCAAAAAGCTCTGGAAACATAAATTTCATTAACAATATTTACTATATATCAAACGAGACTTTTTCAAAGAAACCTCTCACTACATCCGGAATCAAGTGTAAATTCCTTTAGTTTTCATTCAAAGGAGCTAATCAAAATTTTTTTCCCCCCTCTGCAGCTTCAGTTTCACCAAAAAAGCAGTTTATTCAGCAACCTACACAAAATGCTCAAGAAAGAGTAGAGTTTAAGTTCCAACAGCTACTCTCAACGAAACGAGAAAAAAGTTCTGGTATACTTTAATTCCTTTGAAGAAATTGTGTTAATTTTTTTCAATTAGATATAGAAACGAAAAGAAAAGCTTTCACTCCGAAAGCTGCTTCATCGACTTCCCTCCGCTGGAGGCCAACGCCCAGCAATCGCCGAGACAATATCAAAAAGAACAGCTTCTTCCCAGATTTAAAAAAAGAGTTTTAGGCGCTGGTATTATACACTAAGCCTTAAGATTTACAATCAACCTTTATTCAGGGTTTATACCTGCTAAATAATAAGCACTCTTCACTTTTTCACTTTTTCATAGTTTAAATATGGCCGATATAACGTATCCGATGTGTGAAAATAAGTATATATATCTGGTACTCGAATCATTTTAAATGGAATTACCTCATTCAATTGAACTCCACCATTTCTTTAAATTTGAATACATCGTACATCCAGTTGATTTCACCTCTCTTTCAAAGAAATTACAAGCAATCCATTTTATTCAACCACGCAACAACAGACATAAATTGAAAGTAATAGAACAACAAAGCTGTGAATAAACGACTTATTTTTTTAATCTGCTCTCTCATTTCGTAATGCCATTTAAAAATTCTGGGTCTTTCTGAGTGAGACTAGCAACAGCTTCTGGCTTGAGCGCAGTGACAACGATGCGGAGTTTTTCTTTTAATGAGTCGTATTTCGCATCAGAATGATCCTTGTTCTGGACCAATTGTTCATTATACTCGATAACTGACAAGCTATCGTCGACGAGCTTGTCCTTATCCTTTTTCAAGGTTGAATTCTCTTCAAGCAGCTCAATATTTAAAGTCAGCGATTCTTCATTTTCCTTGCGAAGCTCGCTATTCTCAATGAGGAGTTGCTTGTTTTCTTCCATCAGTTTCATGCAGTAATTCATCAGACTCTCGTAATCCTTCAGATTATCCTCGTAGAATTTATCCGTGCCATCTGATTTGACGCTGATCGATGGACTTTTCATCGTTTTTATTACTACCTGTGGTTTGGAGCGACCGGTGCTGTAGTCTCCAATGGGCATAAGTTTTTTTGACATGTTTAGACGCTCGCTTAATTGTTTGTTAACTTCAAATAATTTAATTAAGTCGATCAATCATAAAACATCAGTAACAACCGACCCAAGAGCCGCCGTTTCACTTGCTAACTATTAAATAACACAAAACTTCCATTTACTGCTATCGCATAGATAACGACCTTATTGTGATATTTGAAATTTATTGTTATTCACATTTGAATAAGCTTTCTATGACTTGAAAAATAAATATCCACGGACAATTTAAACCGATTTATGCCTTAACGCACAGAAAATTTGATTAGTAGTGACGAGTTATTTGAAGTAACCGGCTAAGGTATCTCCATAATTTTATTCTCTGCGTAGAATTTCCAAAAAACGTTTCTTATTTTATCCAATTTCGCTGAAATCTCCTTAGAAATGGCACCGGTCTTCTCAGATGAAAGCCCCGGGAAAAGTCTACTTTCAAAGACTCTTCGGCTGGGAGCGGCTGACATCGCCACCTTTGCGATCGATCGCAGCATAAAGGAATGGTGGGGAGCTAGTGTAGCTGCGTAGGCAGCTTTGGCGGTGTCTGCCAGCGTGGCTTTAGGATTTTTCCCTAAGGAGTTTAGCAAATAAGCAGAGTAATCTAAAAACCAAGTCATTCTTTGGGCTGCTCTTGCGGCTTTGATAATTTCAGTCTGTGCGAACAATTTTCATTTTTTACTTGCATCATATTTTGCGTATTTTGGATCGCTCGTAAATTTCTTATTGCTTTGGCCGTTAAGCATGTGTATCCCAAGCTCGACTTCTCTTTTCATGAACGCCAATATCCCCATTTCGGGCTTTCCATAATCATAGTAATTTTTTCTGATAGTTGCTACTTTGGAGGTCACATCTGCATGGAATTGGGTCAGTTATTGATGAGAAGAGCATGGAAATACCTTGAAAAGCAAGCGAAAGAACAGTGCCCATCTCGTGGAAAACCTTTACGAATTCTAACAGCATGTTCCAGTATAGCTCAAAACTTATGTCAGAAAGGTCATTAGTCATTTCGTCTAATATTTTGTTTAGTTTTTGGTAATCGAACTTCTCCTGTTGGAGACTCTCTAGCTCCTTAGGATCCAGAGTTGCAGTGGATTCTGTTTTCCCATCGACCATGAATCGGATGCGTTACCCTGCAGTGGGATTAATTTGACTTTTATTGCAAAAAAAAAAGAATCTATTTTCACAAAAGTTTGACTTTTATGATTTGTTGGTTTCTAATCGAATTGATTTGTTTCAAAGCTGTCACAGATTCTTTTCATACATTTGTAATGTATCGTGATAGAAACAGAAAAAAAATGGCATAGACTCATCTGGAGATCCTATGAGAATCATGAAGGAATATTTTCTCATGTGGAGAATTCGATCGTATATCAGTTTAGTAGGACTCAAGAGCGTATTGAAGAAACGCATTAGGAGCAATGAGTATCTCCACGTACATGAATACAGCAAAAAAACCAATAGGAACACGTTGAATTATCTCTAAATTATTTCAGTATTTTGGTTCTGAAGGAAAAAACACTCATTGCGTGAAGCGCCGATTTTTTTGTTTCAGTGGGATTTTCGAACACAAATTTAAAGCAGTAAAATTTGCTTTTTTTCACCCGCTGCCCGTACTCGAAAACTGAACCTTCTATGTTGGACATTCTATCCCTCTCTATCATAATGATCTCGTTTGAAGCTTCTAAACCACTTCCGCTAGAGATTTATTGTTACAGATGCAGATAAAATCACAATAATTCCTAACAATCAGCTGAATTAGGAAAAAAAACTCACATGTAGAGGTAGTTTGTTCAGAGAAACCGGGACTCGGTGTGGTTGAGCGACCTCTTCGAGTAATCAGAGAGATAATTTATTTGCGCCTTGTGTTTTTAGCGTCAAAATTTCATAAATTTATATCTATTTTTTTTTCTAATCATCGACAGAACGATTAAAGTGTGATCAATTACAAATGATAGATGCTCTTGGATCAATCGTCTCAAAAGTTTCTGACCATTTCGAGATAAACCAGTCAACTCTGAGTGGCTGCATCGACGTTCTAGTCGTAGACCAAGGCGACGGTCTCTATAAAAGCTCGCCTTTCCACGTGAGATTCGGAAAACTCAAGCTATTACAAAGCAATCAAAAAGAAATCACTATTGAAGTCAATGATGTCAAAGCAGATTTCAAAATGAAACTTGATCGTTCCGGAGAAGCGTTTTTTGAGATTTTAGTGCCTGTGGAAGACGAAAGGAAATCTCGCAGTCAGCAGCTCCTCAAAAAAACTACTGATGAGAGTTTCCTGTCCGACATGGAAGATTATCGCTCAGAGAATGCCTCTCCAGAATTACAACGCGTATCAACCATATCAACAAAAGATGCGACGTCGAATGAGTCAACTATGAAGTCCAAAGGCGAGCAAGAGCAGCTTGATTTTATGAAAATCCAGCAAACCATAGAGAAGGAAGTGCCTGAGGAAAGCAAAAAGCCTGAAACAAAGAAAACGGAAGAGAAAACCGAACCAATGAGCGCGGATATGAGCAAAAGGGGCAAGCTTTCTCACAAGTCACTGAACTGGCTGTTGGAGAAACTCCCCACGGAGAAACATAAGCATAACCATGACACAGAGGAGAAATGCGATGAGACCGAACTCATCCGAAATACAGTTATCGTTAAAGAAACCGTGCTCGAAAATCACCACCTGATCAGATCGGCAAAGGAGCATTTAAAGAAAACGAAAAGCCTAAGCGAAACGCAAGGAGAAATTACCGTGGTATGGGGGCCGAAAGATAAAGTCCCAGTATCTGAAATGACAATGAGCAAACTACTGTCCAGCACGATTACTCATGAAGACGAACCGGGCTCATCCGATGAAGAAGCAGACGATAGACCAACCAATGAATTGAAAATGAAAAATCCTTTTGAGGAAGAAGCGACGAAGATGAAACTCAAAAAGACGTATCGTCCAACCAGCGAGATGCTCAAGTCGTTGAAACTCCAGCCTGGACTCAATAAGATCAAATATTCAGTTCAATCGAAATTCAGAGGAGAACAGTCTCTTACAGGCCACATTTACCTCGTGCCTCCAGACACGAAGATCGTGATATCGGATATCGATGGAACTATCACGCGATCCGACTTCCTCGGACAACTGGTGCCGATGTTCGGAAGGGATTGGTCCCATGACGGTGTGTCAGAGCTATTCTACAACATCTATAAGAATCGGTACTTTATGCTGTATCTAAGCGCTAGACCCATCGGGCAAGCCGCACAAACACGAAATTACCTCACAAAACTTGCTCAGAAAGATTTCACGCTGCCTCCAGGTCCTGTTATTATGTCTCCAGACAGATTTTTCCCTTCGTTTAAAAGAGAGGTTATTGATCGTAAGCCTGAAATTTTCAAAATCGCGTGTTTGAAAGGCATCAAAAGGCTATTCCCAGTTGGAAATAATCCATTCCATGCCGGCTTTGGCAACCGGGAAACCGATGCAATTTCGTATCGCGCAGTTGGTATAGAGATGCAGCGAATTTTCTGCATTAATTCGAAGAGCCAGATCCAGCAGCTGACTAATCCTCACAAACTGACTTATAGTGGAATTCACAAAATTATTCACGATATTTTTCCTCCGTTAAAGACCAACGAGGCCGTCAATGAGAATACTGAGGCTAAAGTCTTAGACAACGACGTAGCTAAATAGACTATGAGTTTTCATGGCTGTAAATTTTAATCAGTCACCATGTTCATATGCAATTTGGGTTCCTTAACAGAATTAGTCATTAACTGTATTACTTTCTGAATTTCTGGATTTCCATTCAAATGTCAATCCAACAGAAATTAAAATATCCTTTTACATCTCAGAGCATATTTCTGCCTGAAGCAGCGTCATTTCCACTTTGCTCGTCCTTAACTCTGCACAAAAATGACTGAGATTAGATATTTCAAAGAAGTCTTTCCACAGGCGAATATTTGTTTTTTCTGACAAGCGTTTAAATTTGTTGAAATTCTCTTCTTCAACAAATTTGCAGCAGACTAATGAGATACAAAAATCTAGCGAATAGCGTCCAAATGTCCGAAACGTGGTTGGTGATGGATTTACCCTTTTATAATAATTTCGGAGCGTGAAGCGATGGCTCAGAAAAAGAAATTTTTGATTACGCGCCCGGTATTTATTGAATCCCAAAAGCGTAATAATCTAAAAAAATAAGTGATCTCAAAGAAATCGCGCTCAGTATCAGGAGAGCTTTCTTCTTAACATCTTTCGAAAAAAGCAACAGACTAAACAGCAAAAATGGAACAACAAAAGGCTCTTATCCAAATCAAGCCAGAAAATAACAAAGTTCAGATTTCATCGAAGAAAGATGCTGGATTCTACGTCTACATCGGTAAGCTCTACCTTTTCCACTTCGATACCATCGAGCTTCACGGTTTGGGCGACGCGATCAACACCTCTGTCAAAGCCGCTGAACTCCTCACGAGACACGGATACACAGCAATTCAAAAAATTGAGACCACAACTCTCCAGCCAACCAAGGAAGAGAAGGGCCCAAGAAGAGGAAAGAAAGCGAAATTGATTGTTACCCTCAAGCGCAGTAACAATTTCCCTGAGCTGATCAAAAACTTCAAGATTGAGAGCACTGCCGCCACCACCAAGAATTAGAGAGCGAGATGATTTGGCGTGAAGCAGAGTAGATAGATATAATCCGCATAGGTATCCTAGATAGAAGCAATAAATAAGCGTTGTTTGGTCCGTTCTAGGTTTTTCGTAAAATAGATCTATCTATTGTTTTTTCTGCAAAGATTCATTGTCGAGAAGAAAGAGCAAAATACAAAGAGATCTCTGTAGATGGTGACTAGTTAGGTTAAGCATATGAGTTCTAAAGGGAATCTAGTCGAATATCTCAACCTAAGAGTCTTTTGAATAATGCAGAGAAAATTACTCTTTTGAGAGATTGAAGTTTAGGGTTTGTTTGGATGAAATAAGTTGTTTTATGGCAAAAGAATGCTGCATTTCTGCAGGTCTATGGAATTTTATCCTACACACGTTGCTTCTTAAAAGATTCGCTTGCTATTGTAGCATATCTAACACATCTAATTCCTACTTATTCTTTTCACAAAAGACGAACTTTTTTTGGACTTTTTGAAACTAAACTGGAAATCTCTAAGAAAACATCAATAAATGAATATTTTGGATGTATAACAATGATTCAATAACGCAGAAGCTAATGACTTAGGATCGCCATGTTTCAAAAAGGAATTCTCTATCAGGGGTTTCCTTTTTAGTCGAAAAAGAGTCTCAAGATATCGTTTGCACCTAATT
>ENA-UOTZ01001198-UOTZ01001198.1-compost-metagenome-genome-assembly--contig:-NODE-1198-length-18846-cov-12.255101_pt1 | contig 18846 bp, 9 predicted proteins | sample MGYA00238144_ERZ746983 | MGnify/ENA primary metagenome ERZ746983 (study PRJEB28759, sample SAMN06268863) | compost metagenome | isolation source: single cell | place: USA: California, Emeryville, Joint...
AGCTTTCTTGAAGCACTTCAATAATGCAATTTAATTTTTGAAGTCCTGAATCTAAAGCTGTATTATTTGTCTAAGTTATATTCTCAATTTAAATTGAAAGAAAACCATGGAACCTGCACAAACAATACTCGACCACGTTTTTTGTCCAATTCATAATGAACGTATTCGCAAAATAGGCATCACCAACCGAACAGACTTGGCAGTCCTTTGTATAGAATGCGTAGACAGCAAGGAGCTAAACCAAAATCAGGAGAGGTTTATCCTAGAAAACTTTATGAAACAAATTGCTCAGGGCTACGAGCAGATTCCCAAGTTACAACAGCTTCCTGATTCCACCAATCAGATTCTTAACACAGAAAATGAAATTCTTGCCAACTTTAGTGATCATATTGAGAAAGAAAAAAAAGAAGTCCATAACATGATTGACAAACTCAGGCAGTCTGTCTATCAAAAGCTTGAAACTAAAAAACGGCAACTCATCGCGGATTTGGAAGCTCAATTCAAAGCTTTTGAAGATGTTTTGACTTACTATAAGAAGAAGATATATTGCTATAGAGAAGGAGAGCAAGATGACCGCTTTAAGGGCCAAGAAACAGCTCGGACTGTCGAAGAGCTTCATCAAGAAGCAAAGAAGATCACGAATGCACCCACATTGAAGAGAACTATGGAGATGCATTACGAGAACATGAAGATCTCAGAAATATTTGGAGTAGTACAAGGTGATGAAGCAAAAAAGCTGGTTTCAGATGCCATTAAGACTATGGACGAAGACCTTTTGAAGGCACAAACTTTAAAACCAACAATTGCAATTGATGGCAATAATGAGAACCTAGATAACGTATTCAATAAATGGGACGAGCAAATCGACAATGTTATCAAAGGATTAAAAATAGATGTTAAAGATCCTGTTAAGCCTATTAAGTTTCAGCTGCAATCTTCGTTGAATTTTGATTCTGTGATTTTGGGCAACAATCCTGAGAGTAAGATGATGATTACAATTTGGGTGCTTGAAGCAATCAAACCAAACCAAGCTTCTCCAACTCTACTCTATAGAGGAACAAGGGACGGTTTTGCAGCCTCTACTTTCCATCAAAAATGTGACAACAAAGGACCGACAGTCACGATCATCAAGTCCAACTATGGGAAGGTGTTTGGTGGATTTACTGATGTTGCTTGGGATTCAACGACCAATGCTTTTAAAAAGACAACAAAGGCTTTTGTTTTCTCAATTGATCGAAAAGGAAAATATTTTGTCAAACCTGGGAACGAAAGTAATGCGATCTATTCATACTCAAGTTATGGTCCGAGTTTTGGGAGCGGTCATGATATTCATATTTGTGATAATAGTAATGCAACAGGAAATTCATACTCGAATTTCCCTCATGGATATGTCTGCAATGAGTATGCTAACCCGGGAAGTAGTGCTAGTAACTTTTTGGCTGGCTCGTACAAATTTACTGTCACTGATATTGAGATTTTCTCGGTTTAATTGAGATTATTCTGCATATTCGTATCTCAAGAAAATAGATCAGCTGTTTCTGCTCTCATTTCATCCATTCATCTATAAATGTCACAATATGAGTTTTGTAGATTCATTTGAGCTCTATGAGATCGTAAAATAAAAATTTTTTGAAGGATCAAGCTCTTTTTAAAAGCAAATTGCCATACATCAACTTTAAAGAATCAGATCTTTTCTAAATACCAATATAGGAACTTTCTTCTGGTTAACAACCCCTTCAGATTTATACTTTTTCCCAAATTATCCACTTTTAGTATTTCATATGAGATATTTTTTATAAGGTTTGGCCCCTTGAACAACTGTAAAATCTTACCACAACAAAGAGAGACCAAATTAAATTTCACCTCATAAAACGCACAACCTATCTATCTATGCTCATGGAGAGCTTTCTGATCCTGGACTTTAATACAAAAGTATTCAGACGAGCTTGAACACAATGAAGACTGCGCTATCTGCCACGAGCCGTTAAAACTTGCAAGAAAATTGCCTTGTACGCATAATAAGTAAGGTAGATTCAATCTTCAGGCTTCACTAAATTTGTGTCTGAGCTGCTGAATCGTTTCTAACTTGTCCGTTTGGGACCCTAAGCTCGATTGTATTCTTTCATCCTCATCCTCTAGACTTTCTTCTTCCTCTTTTGTCGCTTCATACTTCTCCTCATGCATTTGGCTGTACTTCGCTTTTCCTCGGCCTCTCCTCAACCGACTCGTTGACGCATTCAAGAATTTCCTCAGCGCGAAACAATCTCCAATATCCGGTAAAGTAAACAGCGAATTCAAGAATTTCTCCAGTCCTTTCATACGTGATTCGACACTCGTTTGACTGAAAAACGCGTTGAATTTCGGCGGCAGCTGCGGTAGGACATCCTTCCCATATCTATCCGACAGCGCCGAGTAAAGTCTCTCAAAATCCATCATTCTTTTATACAGTTTGTATGTCTGACTATCCGATGACCTCTCTTGCTCAGAGCGATCGGTTTCCTCTAGGTTCTCCCTATGAACCACAATCACGAACTCCGTTATCGTAGTATTATCTGAGAGAATTCTCACTTTGTTGTCTACTACTCTCACCCACCATCTGCTAAAATCATAGATATCGCTTTTTTCAGTAAACAGATTCTGAGTATGAGCCGGCAATCCTACAAACTGCGCGACCTCTTGGCATCTCAAAAAGTGCTCTTCGTTGAGGATAATTTCAAGGAAGAGAGTCAGTCCTTCCTTTCGCTCCTCTACGACCTGCGGTGAGTTCATCATACGACTGGGCGGGAGTTTAGGAGGTTTAAGCTTGTTTTCTTTGAGTTCGTCGTACAGTTGTCTAAACTCTCGATATCGCTTGGTTATCAGCCAGCTTTCCTCATAGTTGTCAGAAAGACTCAAATTAAATGTGTATTCATAGTGGTTGCTGCTTGAAGGAACCCTCGCGTCAATTAGTTTCACACTGATATAAGGACAGAAGTCACTGTCGGGCTTTAGAAGAGCTGTTTTCGTCGCCATGATCCTTCTGTGCGAGACAAACGCTAGCTCTGAAGATTTCAGTTCCTCTGGGTCTTGGTCATCGCCATGCGAGCTCCTCGGGTGATCAGGCGTTCTGCTTCCTGCGCTGTTCGGAGTCCTGGTCCCATGAGCAGTTCCCACTTTTTTATTGGGAGAAATCTCAAAGTCTTGAGTATGAATTCTTTTTATTGGAGAGTCTTCGATGATCTGCAAGAAATTCTTCACAGCGTCAGGCAATGGATCGAAGCAGAAGAGCACGTTATCTATATAACTCTGTAGCTGTCGAATCGTTTTGCTGACAGTTGCTTCATTAAGCGGCCCGCAGTTAGCTAGTTCGGTGTATTTCGCTGGAGCATGATCAACATGATCACGAAGAATATGATCTAATTCCTGGAATTTAACGAATGTTTTTGAAACTTTATGCATTTTTCCACGGTAGTTGACAAGTAATTGGAAGGTGTATTCGCCTCCGACTTTCTTCGCTGAGTTAACAGTCACATTGATCCCAATACTGCTCTTTTTGTTGGATCTCTCGCTGAAGATACTCTTCGCTCGTTGGGTTTTTTCCTCAACTTGTGTTGACGACCCATATATGTCAACTCCGACTCCAGACACTGTTCCCACAGTTAACGCTCTATGATGCGAGAGTAGCCCTTGTTCTAGCACAGACCCAACCTGCTCTTGGTCCTGAGGGAAGGATAATTGGACTGCAGACCGGCAAGCGAACACCGCGATTTGGCTGAAGTTAAATATCAAATTGGCCGTCTGTTCCCAAGGATCGTGATGCATTATAAAATAAATCAAAGTGCTTAAGGCAGCGAGGGTCGTAAGGGCGATCCAAACGAAGCCATGGAGTGAAAATCTGCTAGAGAGCCGGTGAGAGTATTGAAACAAGAGGAGATTCGACTCAAGAGTGGTCGCTGCGAGAGGGATGGGGGCAAACCAGCGCAAGGAAGGCACCCAGAACTCGTCCTCGAAAAATAGTACTGCTGTGACTGCGAGGTAGAGCGCGATGATCAAGACATTCAGAGCAATTTTTGTGATCAGCCGTCGTGTGTAAAAATATACTGGCTGAGTGGCCGCTTCAGCGTGATAGCACTTCCGAAGGGCTGAACGGACGCCTAAGTATACAAACAAGAGGCCCATCAAGACAACTTGCACAAAGAACCCATTGTGCTTCTCGGTAGTAAAAAAATCAAAGAATCCCATCACACTTCAACGTACTCCTGGATAAAAAGCTTATTTAATTGGCTTGCTTAAATCAAGCACAAAGAGATAAAATTTTCATTGATTATTTGATTTGAGATGGAAATTTTCGCTCATTTGTTACACAGATTTTCAAATTTCTAAGTAAATTCCGTTAGTGCTAGGACCAATCCACTATGTAACATTAGTACGTGGTAGTGTTATTATTCAGCCTGGTTTTAATATATTTGAAATTGCGGCAATATCAATTAGTAACTTATTTGATTTTAAACAGCATAGTGCTTAAATTTAAATCCTCTATCAAAAAGGCTCTTTTTTTTTGTTCAGCAAACAATCATGGGAATAAATGGGCTATTGCAGTTCCTCAAGCCTATTCAGAAAGAGCGCCACATTTCAAGCTATGCGAGACAAAGGGTCGCAATTGACTCGTATTGTTGGTGAGATAAAATTCATTCCATTGTTTTCTATATATCTCTCTCATCGTTAGGATCCACAAATCTTTGTACACCTGTGCAGTAGAATTAGCCAAAGGGGTTCCCACTGACCGTTGGATACTGTTCTGTTTGAAAAAGATCGAACTCCTACTCAGTTACAATATCACCGTGGTCGCTGTATTCGATGGAGCGATGCTGCCTGTCAAAAAATGTACTGAAGTAGAAAGAGAAAAGTAATCATATTACCCTCTTTTCTCTGGCTTATCTTCTCCAAGTTCTCGCCGTGAAGCTCGGAGAAAAGCAGAAGAGCTCCTCAAACTAGGACAACATGATCTAGCCTACCGTAAATTCGCGGAGTCTATCGACGTGACGCCTGAGCTCGCCATCAAACTCTTCAGAGTCTCTTGATGATTGTCTTTTGGAGTATTAATCTTCATAGGTGCTAAGAGAGAAGTACAGCATCGAATGCATCATCAGTCCTTACGAAGCAGACGCTCAACTGGCTTATCTCAGCAAAATAAACTACGTCGACGTTATCATCACTGAAGATTCAGACCTCCTAGCTTTCGGAGCGAAAAGAGTGTTTTATAAGATGGACCATAACGGCAACGGCTCTGAAATCCTACGGGAGGATTACAAAAATTCAAAAGAGCTTAAAATGTATGATTGGGACGACAATATGTTCCTAACAGCATGTATTATGTCTGGCTGTGATTACCTCCCTTCTATCAAAGGAATAGGAATGAAAACTGCTTATAAACTCATCAGCGAATACAGAAACTATCGAAAGGTAACCACAAGGCTTCTTTAAGTATTCTCTAACAGTTTAAATTAGCTTATCGACAGTTTAAAGTTGGATTCGAAATACGATGTCCCTCCAACTTACCTCGATGATTTCGAACGAGCCTTCATCACGTTTCGGTTTCAAAACGTCTTCTGCCCGAAGAAACAGAAATTGTTAATGCTGATCGGAAGCGATTTAGAGGAGCTCAAAGCGAAATTCAATGGCTGTGACTCTTCGATGGCCCTTTCAAAGGATCTAGAGAATTTAATCGATAGTGGTCTGTTACAAAAGATGCTGTCACTTAAAGACCTCAACTTCCTTGGGCCTGTGCTTCCTGAGCAAGCAGCCAAAGACATCGCTCACGGCGTCATCGATCCGATCTCACTTAACCCTTACTTCTCTAACGCGGTGGCTAACTCGTTGCTCAACAAGAACGCGAATAGCCCTGCTTTGCATCATAGACCAAAGAGCTTAGAATTAGGCCATATGTTGGAAAAAACATCAGGTGAGAAGTATTATAAGGTAGCTAGGCCAGTAAATCGAGATCCTACCCCTCCAAAAAAGAGCGGCCAACTGAGCATCGTTAATTTCGTCAATGTGAACGGACGGAAGAGCAATGTGGAAATTTCTCAGAAGGCCAAGCCAGAAAAATTAGGCGAGAAATTTGTTCTTGATTTTTTGAAAAGCAACGAGGACTCGAACTCTCTCCAATTTCGTCAGTCGAAACGCGTGGCGGCTCCGTATAAACCACCAAAGATGCTAACTAAATCCATGTCGCTTGACGTACGTGTTGAGCAAACAGACCTTTCCGACAAAACAACGATCATCGGCGGTGCTACTGAAGAAATTAAAGAAGCTGACATGCACCTCGAGGTCTCGGATACCTTTGGTCACCCTCTTGGATTTCTCCGGAAACACGGCAAAAAGAGGCATTATCCAGCCCGATGCGATCAGTTATCGGACGAGATAGAAGCAAAGAAAGAAAATACAAACTCTGATCCAGAAGCGACTCCTGTGTTTAAGAAAGCCAAAACTTCTCTTGATGGAAGCGCATCAAAGCGCAAAATGTCTGATGAGGTCGTCGTAGAGCTAGGAACCTATTCCAAGCTTATGACCAACCTCGGTTCTTTTGCTTTCAAGCAGCAAGTGAACAAGAGCGTCCGACTTGACGAAGGACTCTCCGTCAAAGATCCAAACTTGAAAACACAGGTGATGGGCTTCAGATTTACGAGTTCGCCAGTAGAAAAGCCAACCCAAAGGATCAGTTCGAACACCCAGAACACCTTATCCACGAAAGCGAGTGATAACGCCACTCAAAGCGAGGAATCGCAAGCCTCGTTGGTCGTAAGGAAACTTTATAGACAATTTAGCGACGGAATTGACAGCGGTAAAACGAATCTGTCGCAGAGATTTAGAGAGTTGGTGGACACGAACATCGAGTTTGAAAAAGAAGAACAAGATTTGGTTGAGATTGATAAGAAATTGCAAAGGCTGGAGCTTTTGTTTGGTTATAAAAAGCCTGTTATAGATTTCAAACAGGCTCTTGAAAATCCAGTGTAACGATTTAAATTGTGTTTATAGTGAAAGTCCTTCATTATAACGTTATAATACTTTTCAAAGGTGTGATAACATAGTGAGTATTATTTATTGCATTACAAAAAATATGTAAATTAATCAGCAAATTGCAAAGGCTAAGTAAATCGAAAGAGTGAAGCAGAAGGGTTTCAGCCTTTCCGGGCGTTCTATTGTTTTAAAATATTTTAGGCTTTCATTAAAATAATTGCTTTTACATCAAAAAACCAAGATTCCTTCAATTTAAAATCAATCGATAGCAATTTCTCGTTACACGCATAAGTCTAACAATGGATGAGCCCGGGTCAGATGTAAACCAAGAAGAAACCTCTCGTCGGATTTCCTATCACCAAAACGCTCTGTTTACAGGCTCACGACAGCAAAGCAGCCAAGAAGATGCCTTTCCAGAAGGATATGTGCAAAGACATCGCTTGAGCTACCCAGTCCAGCCCGTTAAACAGCAGAATGAAGGGCAGTTTGGGAGACAGGAGTATCTTTTGGACTTTTTGCAGAATGTTATCGAGGAACAGAGGTTTTCAGACCAGCAGATTAGCACGGAACAATCAGATGACACGTCTAGTCCTGCCTACTCTGGACGCTATTTTTATCCGTTCATCCAACAGCATTATCAGAATTATCTGGGGCTGCAATCGAGAGCTCAGACGCCTGCTCAAACACCGAAAAATAAAGTGATGGAGGTCGAAATGAGTGGAATGAATCAGAAACCAGCTCGAGCAGATACTTACGTGTTCTGTGGGGAGCATCACGAGGATCTGGATCCAACGCTTGAGAACAGGGCAAAAGTTTTCGACATGTTTAGCTCGATGAGAAGGTCGTCGGTCCTTACAATGAACATAAATCAAAAGACTTTTGATCCATACAAGATTCCTCCTGACTGGCAAATGGCCGAGGAGCACCAGCAGTCAGTGCGAGTAGCAAAACCCTGCCAAATGCATCCTGGCAGTCCAATTAGCGTGGACGAAATGAGCGGCCGTCCCATCCACAACACCCGTCTAAGTCTCTTCTGCAAACCGGAAGATTTATCGTTTTTGGGCCCTTGCTATCCCATGTATTTTCAATTTATTACCTTCACATGGACGATCCTGGTAGTATTTATCATCATCTCAGGCTTGTTTTCCCTTGTAGCGAACTACAACGGCACATTTTGCAATGAAGACCCTAGCATGTTAATCGCTAATTCTGACACAAGTAGCTGTCCTGGGATTTTCGAAACAAAGATCTCTCTTGCAAACTCGATAAATAGCACATCTGTCATTTACGTGTGGCAGCTGCTGAATTTTGCCTCGTTCTGTGTTTGCGTCGTCGTTTTCCAGTTTTTTCGATATCGCCAAAGGAAATTCGCAGCTGAATGTGATGAAAGAGAGCTGACTGCATCTGATTTCACTTTAGAAGCGAAAAATCTACCTATTGGTTTAGACATCGATTTGAGAAAAGAACTCAAGGAGTTTATTACCAACTACGCCTTGCCTTTTCAAAAAGTTGAGGTCTGCAAGGTCGTACTGGCCTATGATGTTTCTGAAAAGTTGAAAATCCTTGAAGAATTAGGAAAATTGCATGTGCAAGCCGCGCAGATTGGTCGCCATATCGAAAAAGGACTGCCACCTAAAGGCGATTTATCTCTCGTGAAAAGCAAGATAGTCACGTTGAAGGATAAGCTTCATCTCCTCAACCATGAATACGAGAGCGGAAAATCCAATAAGTTCCTCGGGAGGGCATTTGTCACCATAAACACGCAATCTGAGGTCGAGGAGATCGTCGAGTACTGGAAACGAGGGAAATTGCGGCGGATCATGGAACGATTCAAAGGAGTTTCAGGTCGCGTGTTTCACCTTAAGCCGATGGTGATAGAGGACACGGATGAGCCTTCGGATGTTTTCTGGGAGAATCTTGGAGTCTGGTACTGGACGAAGGTCCAAAAGCGAATAATCTCGCTGTTTATCATGGGTGTTGTGCTGGCAATCTGCGCAAGTATAGTACTGGGAATCAGCTTATGGAAGATTAGCTTAACAACGGGCTCGAACAAATCCTCCAATGGGTATCTTTATTTAAACCTCCTATCTTCTCTGTCGTCGTTGGTAATCGTCGTGATCAATATGGTCCTGGCCCAGGTGAGTCGGAGACTCACAATCTACGAGCAATATAGTACTTGGACGAATTTTTATATCGCTGCGGCGTCAAAGCAGGCGTGGGCGATGTTTTTTAACACAGCGCTAGTTACTTTCATTATTTACACGGTGATAGGTAACTATTGGGGCATCGGAGGGATGATAAAGGTCATCACACAGGTTTTCATTATCAATGCGTTCTACGGCCCGATTTATAACTTGGTCAACCCATTTTACCAACTCAAGAAGTTTTTGAGGAATAGAGCCAAGAGCAAGGGAGACCGGTCTCTACTAACTCAAAAGCAAGCGAATTTGTTGTTTCAAGACATGGTTACTGATTTTTCATGGCTTTATGCTGCGGTAATGAAAAACATGTTTTCAGCGGCGTTTTACGCTCCTATCGTGCCTTCGGCTTTGTTCTGGGCGCTGATAGGCAATATTCTCATGTACTGGGTCGATAAGTATAACATTACACAACGCGGTTCAGTTGCTCGGTGTCTTGGCCCGAAGCTAGCCAGGGAAATGACGGAACTACTGGAATATTTCTTAGTTATATATGCCATCGGAAATCTCGTGTTCAATATCCGATTCGTTAGAGACTCTGGGATTCCCGAGCTACAGGACACAAGCGTCGGTCTACCGATCGCAGCTCTCGTGCTCGCGGTATTGCACGCGTTGGCCCCGATGGGATGGGTGAATAAAAAGCTCTTTGGAAAAGTTAATGGGAGAGCGACTACAGAAACATATGAGAGTCTTAGACTATACCTCGATGAGGATTATGACAGAGCGAATCCTGCTACGAAAGAGAAAGCTCTCGATGATTTTTCAAAGGAGATTCAGATAAATGGGGACCCACGAAAGTACTACAATAGATTCTTAAAGAGATATCATATTTCTAACTCCTCCGATTAAAAATTGCTAGGCTTAGACACCTTTTTTTAGTTTCCTACCAAGTTTCATTGGTACTGTAGTGATATGATTTTACAAGTAAGCTCCTTTAAAGGCTGCTAAATTAAGACAAAATACTACTGGCCTTGCCTCTGAATTCTTTATTGCTGCTTTCTAATCTCGCTGGCTCGTTTTCCATTAAGCTATCCTAGGGATATCCTTCAAGAAGGGGAGATATATGTTATGTTTCGGCGTTAATAGTGGGCTTTTTTTACTAAATTTTCCTGGTTTGTAAGATGATTGCCTTCGACGTGACTAGGAGTTACCGCACTACTGAACTATTTAAATTCACTTCTAATTAATTTGAGTAATGTTCGATTAATTTTAACTCGACTTCTAAATTTGGCGAAATAAACCTTATTCTTCCAAAGCAAGTAAAATATTGCTTACCGAAAAATTTGTGAAAAAATATTTTTATGTAATTTTCGTGTAACTTTCTCACTGGACTCTTTCCAGCGAACCGCTTCCTTTCTCGCCTCAATAGGCGGTGACCCTTTTAGCCTCGGATAGCAAATTCTTTCAGGCTAATATGGTGTATTTTATAAGTATGGGTGTGCTTCTAACTCTACTCAGCCTCCTCAATGCACGTTGACTTTATCACAGTCATATGATTCGTAAATGATATGGGTTTAGTCATCTCGTGAGTTAATTTTTTTAGATGTTTAATTTATCATTACTAATCAAAAAATCCAGTAATAAATTAGAAGACTGATATTGTTCTCCCAAATTTAATTCGGGATAGCCTAGCTTTCGCGATCAAATTCCTTGAACTTCTACGAGTATTGGCAGATTCCAGAAAAAGCAGGAAATCGCTTTTAGAAAAGATCACATTTGAGAGAAAAAACGAAATTTAGTGCAATTTGGGAAGAAAAGAAATCGACAGGCATGTCCAGGATCATGCTTCTTTTCCTTAGAGGCGAGATTATCTTGTAATTTTGCTTGAAGGGCAAGTACTGATGAATGAAACGGCCTTCGAACAATGGTAAATAAATTTGAATTGGCGCTACTGACAAAAACTAAGCCTTCTTTTTTCGAACGCATGCTAATAAAATATTTTCCAGCAAGCAAATTGCGGATTAAACCTACACGTCATCGATTTGCTGACTTGGAGTTATTTCGGATAATAGTTATTAATCGAAGCGCCAAATTCTTAGGTAGCAGGCAGTAATAATATTTTAAGCATTTAAAAATCTAAAAAGTACCTTGGACTTTCCCATTGATCGCAAATTACCAAGAAATGAAAACCAAGAGAATTAACCTTAAATTTAGCATCAATTACCAATGCAGCTTTGGACAGTATGTCTACATCACCGGCAGTGTCCCTGCTCTCGGACTTTGGAATCCTTCGAAGGCAGTGCGAATGACCTGGAGAGAGGTATCAGATCCCTTTTCACCTTCGGATCCTCATACATTGTTGCTGTTTCATAGGGTCATAACTGGAGTGCAGAAGTTTCCTTTGTTGCTGAAAATGATGAGCAAATCAATTACAAATACTTTATTGCCAAACCCAACGAGCTTCCAAGCAAAGTGGAATGGGAAAGCGGCTTGAACCGCGTAATCCAACTTCCCATGACCAATCCTGGCGCAACCTGCAACTTAATCCAAAGTAACAAAAAATTCTATTATATATCCTCATTTCTTATAACTCGGTGATTAGACGACGTTTGGGACCACCGCAACATCCAAATCAAGATCAAAAATTTCTTGCCACAGGACTATAAACGCAGCCGTCAAGTTTACCTCTGCGGAGACATCTTAACGATTCTAAAGGTGACATCTCCTCTGAAAATGAAGCTTGAAGAGGGACCTAACCCGCAGCACCCTGAAGAATCGTGCTTCTTTTGGACGGTGAGCTTTTGTCTGCATCATACAATGACAAACTTCGGATACAAATACATCCTCTACGACACCGAGATGAAAGCATTCATCAAAAACCGCAAAGTCTCAAGGGTGTTCGCGAAGCCTAGCCACGAAGGTGGCCTACAAACGACTGAGAATCATTGCTCTTCAAAAAATTATGAGACGAGTCAATCTGAATTGCCTCCATTATCAGAGACCGTTTCACCGATCACCACTGAGATTTATATCAATGATTACACCAAAGTAGACGAAGTGAACTATTCCGACTTCATCTACAACAGAATCACACCCAAGCTGCTGTTAGGAGCATCGATAAACGATATTTCTGAAATCCAGATCCTGAAAGAGGACGGCGTCGACGTTGTTTTGAACCTGCAAACGCAATCGGATATCAACAAACATAATGCGTTTCATGACGAGGTTCTAGAGGGTTACAAGCAAGAGGGCATTGAGTATCTCCAGATACCTATTAATGAAAGAAATACTGAGGAGGTGATTTTGGGATGCTACAGGGTTAGCAAAATTCTCAACGATTTATTACTGAGATCAAAGGTAGTGTACATTCATTGTACATATGGCGCTGTCAGAAGCGTTCATACCTTGATCTCCTATCTTTGTTTGTTTCAAAAGTTCGATATAAACAAAGCCATTGAATTTGTAACGAAGAGACGATCTCTTGCGATTCCTTCAATTGGTAACCTGATAAATATCAATATTCATCTGATTGCTTTCAATTAGACCTGACGAAACAGATTTTGTTGGCTGCTTCGCCGAGACGAGAGTAAAGGAGCAGATTAGAGAGGATGTCACAGTTCTCTCAATGTGCTTGGGTGTATTCTTTGAATATGTATTACAGAGTAGCATCATAAGTACGAACTTGATGCTACTGATATTTTAACTTTGGTCTCTGCATTCTGAGAGGCTCAGTACAATTGATAATTGAAAATTTATTCATTAGAGCATTATTTGCTGTCATTCATTATCCATGCTCTGTGCAGATTTTGTTTATAAGTAATTCACTTTCGCCGTTCGTCAACATCAATATCTGATGATTTATATTTAAACAATACAGTAAAAACAAAAAAATTCCCATATTTTCATGTACTTTTATATCCATAAAGGAATGCATAAATAAGCTTTTTAAACTCCATAGGAATACGCTCTGTCTCTCCCAGCATAAGAAGTAGAAGTAGCTTTAGCAGGAGAAATCTGTCTGCCAGCGCGTTCGCTGTCTTGGTCGTCCGCTTTCTTTGAATCATTTACAAATCTCCTGACATCCTAAAGGGCTTAGCGAGACTGTGGATTGATAATGTCTTACTATCACAGTATAGTTTGTGTCGGTTTTCTTCTTTTTGCGTATGCGGACTCCATTATCACTTGACGTATGCGGATTAGATGATGAAAATGAGATAGGTGGAGCTTACTTATTTTTCGAGCGGATTTCAATAAGTAGTTTCTGATAAAACTTGTCATGTTCTCGTTTCAATACTGAGAGTATGATGATTGTTGGCAATTCGAGGGAAGGCTTACTTTTCTGGGTTCTCATTCCATCGATATGGAGCTTTTTGATGAGATATGTGACGTCCGCCTGCACAAAAGGAAAATGAGTCAATGATGTTGGAAGTAGGAGTGTACATGAGCGCTGTAGAGATCATTGAGATCTCTTCCTCCTGATTTATACATTTCAGAGTCTGTGGATTTGGGTGTCTGCCTCGGAATAAATCACCTTATTTTATTGGCTTTAAAACTATAACATCTTTAAGTTAATCAATTATGAGGCTTCAAGCTACTCAAAGTTCAATGTAGTATAATTTGAGAGAGCGTCAACGCAGAGAAACTTGGTGAGTTTTGACTCCGAAAGGGCTTATTTATCGTTATATTTCATCAAAATTTTGAGATTTTCCGATTCTTCTCTCCATAATGATAGCAAAAATCTCTCTTTTACACATTACGAGAATGATAGTAGCTTAGATATTCTCTGTTTCTATAAATCAGCCCATATTGTCACAATTTTCTTGCTGTTTATTAAGTTTCTGCAGAAAGCAGAAGTATCTATGATTCATTGCTACCACAAGAACAAGAAGAACTGTGATTTTCCTTGTTTTGATTTTTCGAAGATACTTCTTTATCCTATATATGATATTGCCATCAGCTCTTGGCCCCAATAACCTGGCTCATTTTATTTTATTTATGTTCACAGCTCTCAAAGGGCCTTTCTGCTTTTTAATTTTTCAATATTTTGGATTAAGAGTTCTCACCATCAATGTTCTCTTCAGAGTCAACAGACTATGATAGCAAGTTGATCTCGCCTACAGAGAGCGGACGTTTCTCAAAGCTAGCAAAAGTTCTTCCGGATAGTATACTCGATCCGCAGCTTCAACCAGATCCAGCTGCCATTGAAGAAAATTGCTTGACTTTTACCAAAGGTATCCAACGTACACATTCTTTCCATAAAACTCTTCTATTTAGGAAGTCTCACCGCGACCGTCTTTACTCAAATCTCACTAATTCTCGGTGTCGGAGTCCTTGGTCTGCCACATACCTTCGTAGCAGCAGGATTTGTCTCTGGCATAATATTTGTAATCTTCGGCGGATTCGCAGGAATATGGTCCCTGCAAAACCTGATCCGCTGCTCGCATCAGACAAAGAAGACTAATTACAGCGAAATTGTTGCCTTTACCCTTGGAAAAGTAAATCATTTAATCGAAAATCTCCTCTCATCCCCCATGATATATAATTATTAGCGAGCAGCGAAGGTATTCGACTGGTTATACATTATCTATATCCTAGGAGTAATGACAAACCTACAAATCACAAGTAATCAAGCAATATTTGACCTTTCTTAGTAACATTGCAGGTTCGACTTTTGTGGAGGCCCTTGCCCCAGTCTTCGGCTTTCAAATCAATAGAAAGTACGAGATTATAGTCGCTGCAGTTATTATGTATCCACTCGCCTGCGCGAAGTCTCTTGCGCATCTACGGCATTTATCGCTGGCTATCTTAGCGATCGTGCTTTATGTGGTGATCGTAAGTCAATTCTCAGTATTCAAGAAACCAGCTTCACCGTTTCTTAGCTCGTCATCATGCAATTCTACCCATATATGAAACACGCGCAGAGCGACCCAACAGCCCATTTTACTCTCTACAATATGGATTTCTCTGCTTTATCCGCCTTTGCAGTTGCCATCCTCGCGTTTAACGGTGCTCCTTACGTCCTGAATGTCCAGGCAGAGCTTAAGAACTCAACAGTGAGAAGGATGACGAAGGTGATCAAGTTTCATCTTAGAATACGACTGAAAAATGCTCTAGGTTTGCAGAATTTCGATTGCGGTTGTTATGGTGCTATACCTATCGATTGCTGTATTCGGCTATCTCACAGCATTCGATGCCACTCCGGGGTTGATTACTGAACGTCTGCCCCTTCCTGGCTCCAATGATTACCCAATGATAGCCGCAAAAATTCTATTCGCTGTTCTTATAACGTTTGCGGTTGCTTTAAGAGCAAACCCAATCAGAAAGCAAATTTATCTAGCGTTTGATTGGAAAAATCAAGACGACACTTTTAAAAGATGTGCTATAACGTTCTTACTCTTGGCGATCACAGCGGGGTTAGCTATTGCGTTGCCTGATATCTACTCTGCGTTTTCTATACTCGGAGGGACTATTGGAACGGTTTTGTTGATAACTTTCCCAGGTAATTGCGGGAGGTGATTTTGTGGTTGATTAGTTTTTAGGCATCATCTATTACATGACGTTCCCTGAAGAAACAGATTTACAAAAATTCAAGACGATTGCAATCACGGGAGTCTGCACGGTGCTAGGACTGACAGGCGCGATCACGACGCTTATTAATGTGATTAGTAATAAGAAAACTTAAAGAGACTTGGCATATCAAATTTGTGTATAGTATGATTACTCAATTTGAAACAAGCATACTAATGAAATTACAGTGAGACCAAATGAGTTTCCATAGAATAAGAAGACTGAGAAAGCTTACCTAGAGCGATTATGTTTTCTATGATATAAACTGATACTATTAATCAAATTTAATTAAAGGTTTTATCTATTTACATCAATCCCTAGTTATAATTAGCTAAGGTTGGAGAGATAAGTACAGCAGGGGTATATTAAGAAGATTAAGTTGCTATAAACAAATTTATTTAAAGAAATCCTCATTAGTATTATTATTCACAGTTTAGTGCCCCTGCTCATTTCTCATTCGTTACAAATTTAATTGTCCAGTCGCTCATAACATCCAAATTAAGCCCCAAGAACTTCACCATCTTGAATTTTTTGAACTCCTGCACCTTATACTCTTCGTTCACAAATTTACCCTAAATGTCAAGTTAGAGTTGAACCAAAAATAAGGGCAGAATTTGATTACGCCTTTAGAAATTCTGAAATTTAAGATATCATTTGTAGTTCCACATAAAGTTATCCCAGATATAGACCTTTTCTTATTTTTGAGTGGGTAGTGCTCTTCTTCACCCTCTTTATTTGTAAGGGTCATATCCTTGAATTCGAAAAGCCTTCTGATATAGCGTTTCTATATGGAGAGATAGCAGTGTGTTAGAGAATATACTTTGACCTTCAAATTTACATTCTGATATTCGAATGTCTCGTTATCATCATCATAGAAGACTCCAAATGCAGTCATCTCTTTCCCCAACGTGATAAACAAATGCAATGGCCTGTCAATCAAATCTTCTGTTGATAAGAATTTCCTAGATTTAAGTGAAAACTGTCACGATAACTATCGCTGGATTGGAATTTACTCAGGGAGATCAACGAAAGGCATGATGCTGCCTGCTCGAATAAAGACTCCAATACGTTCCAGTCCTACTTTATAAGGTTTGCTGTTATCTTCAACATATCCAGTCTCCTGAGTGAACCATTCTTCTTTCCATAGCGCCTCATGGATTTGGACGTAGCGTTGATAGTAACTCAATACAGGGACAACTAACACAGAATCCCCTAGCAAAAACTGCTCTTCTTCTGTTAATGCTGACTGAGTAACTGGGAACTTCGCTTTCGTGTCCATCCAGATACCTCTCATCATCGGCATTCCTGTCCTCACATAATCTTCAAGCGTGGTATACCAATAGTACAGCCATTTGTATCGTTCCCTCACTGTATTGGCTATAATCTTGCGATACTTTGGATTCCACACATACGGCTCCTTAAATTTTATTCCCTCATCTCCATGGCACCGGAAATAAGGAGTAAACGCGCCATATTGATACCATCTCGTCATTGTCTCCGGCGAAGGATCCCCCTTAAATCCTCCAACATCTCCTCCAACAAAGGCTAGCCCGCACATCCCGCAATTTAACGCACTCGAAATTTGAGCCTTCAAATCGATAAACTTGCAAGGAGGATCACCTGTCCATATGATAGAATACTTTTGCGTACCCGCAAAGAATCCCCGACCAATTATATGAGGTCTATATTTTTGAGGATAATCTCTTTCAACCATCCCTTTGAAAGTCCCTTTGAGTGTCAAATGACCGTATATGTTGTGAACATATCTATTCTCAACATCTTTTTTTACTCCGTTTTTCAGAAAAGTATGCATTACAGTAGCTGGGGCGATTTTCCCACAACGAAGATCGAAAACCGCAGGCTCAGTCATGTCGTTCCAAGTATGTACATCTCTTGTTGAATATGGAAAATTCTCATATTTATAGAGCGAGGCCCAATAATCCACGGCTTCTGAGTTTAACATGTCTAAATACGTTGACATTCCTGGCCAACAGGGAGCAGAGTAAATAGAATCATCAGCCGCTCTCACAAGCAACCCACGCTTTTTGGCAGTGCTATAAATATCGTAGTACTCGTCTAATTTTACATGGGGGTCATGAATGCAAATGAGCTTTCTTTTGTTAGCTCGAAGCGCTCTAATCAAATACTCTGGGTCCGGGTAGGTGTCGCTATTCCAAGTGAAGTATTTGAATCCGTTTGCAAATTCGATATCCAAGTGAATGCTGTCGCAAGGGATGTTAAATGCTTTCATCCTATCATTTATGTCATGAATCATGTCTTGGTAATAATAATCCATTTTAGCTTGATGGAAGCCTAGTGCCCAAAGAGGTGGGAGATATCCAAACCCTGTTACCTGAGCGATCCTGTAGAAGAATTCAATTGGATTGTCAGAAGCAATAAGATAGAGCTCGATATCGCCTGCCTCATGCAACCAAAACACATCCGAAACGCCGCTTTTGTGCTTATTAACCTCAGCGTAAAGCTCAGAGGGATTCGCATTAAAGATTCCCGTGAGGCTGCGAGTTTCATAGTTATGGAGATTTATAACAATTGGAACTGCTCCGTATAGCCCTACTGGACAGAAAGCAGGGTACCAGGGTGTATCTCGACTGTGGAGACGATAAATCTTTTTCTTACCTTTCTGACTTAGGTGGTCTTGTAAATAAGCGTAATCTGCTCTCTGAGCGAGTCCCCAAAGATGAGGAGTGGGAAACTGGAAGTCAAGAGCGATGTTCTCGCACGCTCTGAAGTTGCTACGGGAGTTGAACTTCAACACGCTCTTCCCTTCTTTGTTTATAAGCTCCATATTGAATGGACTGAAGTATATGATGAGCTTATAACTCGATTTATAGCTGGCTTGTTGCTGGTCTTTGTCATTCGAGAATTGGAGAGCCATCTGAGTTTCTGTTTGTTCTGCAATGTGGATATGTAATGGCGTGAGCTTCGGTCTTTCTTCGACGTCGTAGAAGTTAAAATCATACTTATTTTTCAGATTTTTGGTAGCGAAATGGATGATTCCGTCTTTGAAAAACTTTAGAGTGGTATCATAACTCTGAGTTTTATTTTGAAGCGTCATCGATAGCATAGTTCCCTCTATTTTGATGAGAGATGGAGAGGTGTGAAGGACATTCGGAGAGGAAAG
>ENA-UOTZ01001199-UOTZ01001199.1-compost-metagenome-genome-assembly--contig:-NODE-1199-length-18807-cov-7.966791_pt1 | contig 18807 bp, 17 predicted proteins | sample MGYA00238144_ERZ746983 | MGnify/ENA primary metagenome ERZ746983 (study PRJEB28759, sample SAMN06268863) | compost metagenome | isolation source: single cell | place: USA: California, Emeryville, Joint...
TTCTAGAAATGTCTTAACTTGATGTTTTTTTCAAGTAAATTACCAACGCACTTGCCGCGCTCGACATACATTCCTGTTGGACACTTACATAGCCCATCTCTTGTAATGTACTGTCCTTCGATCTTACACTCTCGGCACTCAAGAGGAGTTGGACCAGAGCAGGTTAAGCAGCTGGAGTCGCAGCCTTACAGAAAAAAAAATAGTTTCGTGTCACAGAAATCATTTTTACTCTCGCAATAACCATTGCTGACGTGGTACGTCGATGGGCCACAGACACATGTACCAGCACGAGTCTCGAAATTATTTATTCGCAGGACACTGCCATGTCTGCAAGAGAAGCAATCGTCTATCGTGGAACCATCGCATCTGAGACAGATTTGACTGCAACCTAAAAAAAAAGGAAAGTTATAGAGGTCCTCACCTATCAAGCTCTTACTGAAGCATTTTTTGGTTTCAGGGTCCTCGTAATTCTCGACTCCATTGCATTTGCAGCGCTTCTCAACGAAATCCCATGATTTCTGCTGGTCGATACAGGAGCTGCATTGAGTAGAGTGCGGCCCGTAACAAGTCAAACAACTGTCGTGACATTCTATATGAAGGAGGAGTTAAGTCGCCTTTGGATTATTTGAGCTGAAAGTCTTACTCTGACACGACTCACTCAACGGTTCATAATAATATCGTTGATTGCACTGAGGATCTACTCAGAATTAGAGAAAAATACTCTGATAATAGCTTACCTGCCTTGGCACAGATCGCAATAGCAGCTACGAACAGAGCCAAGAATCCCACTTTCGAATGGAGAGTAGATTTCATACTCAGAGTATTAAGTATTTTGTTTGTTTGAAAGATTAATAATTTTTGTTAACTAATTACGATGTTAAAGTCAATAAACATGAAAAAAAACAATGAGAAACTCATAATGTGTCATATAATCAAAATTTATAAAACACTTTATGCTGCAACAGAGACGATGCTGAGCCAAACTGCGCGAGAATTTTCGGTGCAGATAAGGCTTGATATACAAGCCTAGAGCCTCTAATAAAAATAAAGTGCTGGAAATTTTGATCGACATATAATAAATCTGAAATATCTCTATCAGCGATGCTTCTCCAATGATACAATTGCGCGAGGTTCATCGATTCATTTTCTTTCATGATTAAAAAATGTTTGTGAAGCGCTTGCACTTGGATCACGACTATCCCATCTGGAGGGGTTTTAATCTCGCTTATTCGTCGAATAGACGTGTCTTCAGCAGTATTGAATTCAATGGTCTCTTCATGGTTATTTGGGTAGAACCTCCATATTCCAAACCCTTTTTTTTGGTAGACTCGATTGATGCTATCTTGCTCGACGAAGTAGAACACAAACGCGAATGGATCATTAAAAAAACTGAATAAATTCAAGTTCGTTTCTGCCGGGTTGAAGCCTGGGATTTCGATGTAGTTGAGTATTTTCTGTGTTGAACTCTCTAGCAATTTAAATACGAGTCTGTGGGCGGTTTTAGTGATGAGTCCAATGCGAAGACCATTTTTTATTGGTTTTGCTGTGATGACAGGACCGATATCCAATGCGAGTATCTCTTTTTCGAAAGGAGCTGAAATAGTGATCAAATACAGCTCCGGGAATTCTCCGGCGACGAGCAGTCTGTCATAGACTTTAATTTCAGTTATGCAGGTGATTGGTTTGTCGAATTTCAAATCCGCGAGAGCCTTGAAGGAGCCAAATGTTCTGTAAAATTTGAGATTGCTCCTGTTGGTGACAGCAAGGAGATTCGAATTGGGAAGGTAAAGCAGCTCAAATTTCACGAAAAAACATAATCTCAGACTTTTGGAAGTTGAGGACATTGGCGTTTTCACTGACATGAAGCCGCAAGCTGAAAGCTACAAGGACCAAGCCTTGAAATTTATCGAGAAGGTTTCATTCATCTTCTTCTTTATGGTTGTCGCGGTCTCTGTCCTGCTTCATTTCTATGGCCCTTCCCAGGCGTTTTGGAATCTTATGTGGTTCTATCAGACCCTAAATTTCTTATCATGGACACCAATCAAGCATGTTGTCATTCTGCCAACGATACTCAAGATTTTCGATGTTTTGAATTTCAGATTCGCGACTAAGTTGGCTTCCCCTTATCTCCAAGACGTATTCCTTGCTGACGACACCTACAAAAACTCTCAATATCAAGGCTTCGTGCTAGAAGCCATAACTCTCTTGGCGGTATTGCTCACAGCAAAACTTATCAAAATTGTTACAAACCTCTCTAAACGGGAGAATCTAAGAGCAGGAGGCACAGCGATAGAGAGTAGAGTCTTCGAGCTTGGAATCTATTCTCTCACTTTCTTCGCATCACTTGAATTCACCTATTCCGGCTCAGGAAGCGCTTCTATTATCAATAAGCTCGCAGCTGGTCTCTCATTGGTCTATGTGGTGAGAAGAGTGCTGCTTAACTATAAAGAGAGTCAGTCATTAAAGAAAAAACTGATCCTTGGATTTTCGCTAGCTGCTGATGAGGAGGTGAAGATGCAGGCCTCGAGTCGCTGGAATCTCTGCCTCGAAAAGGTGTTCTTAGCTGGCTTAATTGCTACTTTCCAGAGCTCAGTCTCATCTATTCTGGCTGGGTGGTTGGTTGTGGAAATCGCTGCTTCGCTTAATGCTTTAAGGACTCATCATGGAGGAAAGCTTCTCGCTGTTCAGCAGTATGTGCACCGCATGAGCATAATCGCAGTCGTTGGAGTGCTTTATTTCTACAGATTAACGAGGCCAAAGTTAGGTTTGGAAATGATCCTCGGCGTGGAAATTGTCCTAAATTCCCTCTTTGCACTTTTTGTGATGACATACAATGGGCTAAGAAATCCAATTCACAATTTGGAATCGAAAGAAATACAGAACACTACTCAGTGATGATGCGAATATTGGTTTTATGAGAGTATTTCTTTTCAAGGATTTAAACGAGCTATGATTTCTACACTTTAAATTCCCAAGCTCAGACTTCATATCACAATTGAAAGCCATTATTATACATTATTTCATTCTCAATAAACTTAATAATAATTATTGAGATGTCCTTCAAAATGATAAATCAAATCGATTGGCACTCTGCGCCGGGAAGGTCTTTAAATGAATAATGAGCAGAAGATAGAATTAGCAATAAGTGAGTCTCATGAGGAAAATATTCAATATATTAGCAATCTCTTTCAAACAATTTTTTTGAATGCGTCTACTATGCTGAGATAGTTATGTAGGTATTGGCACACTTATAATACAAAAACCACATCACATTAACTCACTCGCACCATTCAATGCTACTGCCCTAAATTTGATTGCGAAATCACGATTAGCTTTGTTAGATTAGTAATTATCGCACTCTATTACTCTATTGCTTAATCAATTTCTGTCTCTCTTTGCCAAAGCTTCATTGTTGAGAATTTGCTAGGAGAGGAAGATTAGAGCTAATTCCGCAACAAAAATTCTCGAGTAACCATCCATTTTTGAAGTAAAATACACAGAATGTTTTGAGAAATAAGAAATCCACGTCCATTCTCTTGTGGTAACGTATCTACTTAATGTAGAAGTACCGAAGTGCGAAGTGACAATGATATAATTTCTACATTAGAAGCATTGTTAAATGAAGCATCCAGGATATTACAATCTGCATCTTAATTCGGATCTAATCGTTCCCTACTTCGATTCCATATTAGTTTCTGCTTAATAACACCTCTGAATGCTGACAGAGGCTCTTATCAGCATTTGGAACATGTGGCAGTTAGTTCAATGATCGAATTTCCAGAATCGACTCAGGATATTTCTCTGTGTACACATTAATTCAGTTGAACGTTACAATCTTCGGAATCGGATTATTGTTCTAATTTAAGCTCGAAACTGTAAATTCTTTCGAATAAGTCTGAGTTTCTCTTCATTAAATATCAGAATCCCTCAAGGCTACTTACATTTTTTAAGAAAAGAAGTTTTCAGTCATTTTACGTTTCTTACATAGAATCCGGTTTATGCGAAAAAATTTGTAAGAAAAAGAAATAATTTTCAAAATATCGCTCCAATTGATTGATGAAAACTCATCAAGAGCTTCTATTCGCAAATTACTTACAACTTTCTGAGAAGCATCCTTTGCCGCTTGGCTCCTGTCTTTAAAATTGAATATCAGTGGAAACAAATATTTTGAATTAATCCATCACTTCGTTGTGATGACGTAATTATTCTTTATAAAAATTTTTCGCAACAGTATGAACAAACTGCATTAAAATTAAACCACGATGGAGAGGTTGCCACTTCCCCCTAAAAAAGCGTTCAAAGACTTCATATCGTGTTAAGCAGAGAGAATTTCTTGTAAATAGTTCTTTTGCAAAAAGAAAAAAAATTTGATTTATTGTTACCGAAAGAATCTATAAGAAGGTATACGAACCTTGATACCAAAGTAGAAAATTCACACTTTGCATCAAAATTCTCTCTCTTCTAAATGCAAGGGAGAGAAAGAACAATCTTACAATCGAGATTTTCTGTTACACTGTTCTAAGACTAGCCCAGAAAATACTCTTGCATCTAGCCTTAACGATTATCTCATCAGATTTAACTTCGTGTCTATCATGAATCTTTCTCGTGATCAAATTACTGTGGGCTTTCAAGCAGGCTCTATCGAAAGAAAACAAGATATTTTGATAGCAGTTTATTTCATTTGAAAGTTTAACTCCTATTTCACAGCTAACTCTGATTTCTCTTGACCAAGGTATACAAAAACCTTGCAAAATTACTATAAAAATTTCTTCTTCGAGTCAAATCAACGTAGTAAAAGGTTTCGCTTTTGTTTGAGTACAGGAAAGGAGTTAATATTTGAGTTCTCTACATAACCTTCATTGCGGAGTAAATGCTATTTCAATTTATTTTCGCCTTAGGAGCAGTCTGTTCATGAATAAGGTTATAAAAAATTACAATGCATGAGATATCAACAGAAATGGTCAGAATTTTCTTAAACTGTGCTGACGTATTGAGACTCAACTCCCGGGCCGATTTTAAAATTTTATTTGATTCGGGAGTTATTTATAGAGAGATTTGTTTCAGGATTATAATCGAAAATTAACTTTTTCAAAAAAGAACCCTGCCATTCTGACTATGAAACACATTTTCACCTTCATCCTCGTCTCAGCTTTGGTCTTCTCCGCCACTGCTAACCTCGATGCCGCCCTCAAGATCTTGAACGGCTTCACCGCTGGTTTGAACTACGCTGATCTCACCCCATCCATGCAAAACTGCTCAAACTCCTTCAACGATACCATCATCTCTGCTCATGATGCCGTCGCCGCCATGGATAACTTTGAACCAGAAGCCTTTGAACAAGCTGTCTCCAAGTTCGGATACAACTTCGCCCACTCCATCAGAGTTTGCGGCCATGCCTCCGAAACTGCCAGAAAGCTCGCTGACACCATCGTCGCCACCGTTAGCAACATCACCAGAGACGACCTCAGCAGCCGCATCTTCCTTAACTTGTTAACCCTCCAACAGAAGGCTTCCCAAATCAAGACTGCCTACACCACCCAAGACTTCGTCACTGTCGGCTCCCTCGTTGCTGACATCTTCAAGACCATCGTCTTCAACGGCCAAGACATCCCAGTCAGAAGACAACTCGGTGCCATCTCTGATTTGTTCACCGAAAAGGTCAAATTCGACATCAACGCCGGTGTTGTCGGAGTCCTCGGATTCATTGAAGAAGCCAACACCACCATCGCTGTCAACGACTACATGACCTTGGTCAATGACACCACCTTCTTGGCCGGCCTCATCCCAACCCTCGAGAAAGCCATTGAAGCCTTCGACTTCCAAACCATCGTCGCCACCGTCACCAAGATCTCCCAATACGTCAAGGTCGTCACCACCGACGCCACCGTCGTCAAAGGCCAAGCTGTTGAATTCGTCAACAGAGACCTCCCACTCTTCACCGACGAAACTAAGCTCATCAAGGCTGTTGAATCCTTGATCACCGACCTCCCAACCACCATCTCCAACGTCATGAGAATCAGCAACGCCTACAAGGCTGCTGACTACAGAGAACTCGGACACGGAACCGGTGCTATCTACAACCAACTCAGAAACGGTGCTTTGAAACCATAGAAAAAGTTATATCTTGAGTAAGAAATTTGTTATAAAACTCAATATTAAGTCGTAATCGTAATCGATATGGATTTTATGAGGTTAACTTGGGTTGAAAAATATTGAGTTGAACAAATCATGAATTATTTACATAGATTAAGGAAAGAGAAATAAAATGAACAATTAGTGAAAGCTGCCTCTCTCTCTTTTAATTTTCAATAGGCTAGTAGAGAGGGGTGTTAGATGCTTAGGTTTGGAAAAAAGATTCACTCGAATTATTACAGTTAAGTATGCTTTCGAGAGTTTAATTCAATTATTTTAACACTAATAACGAAATATATAAGTTGTACAAGTAACAACGATATCCCAAATTCCATATAAAGTCTCTCGAAATAATACACACCTAATCGAATGGATAAGGTGATTGAAAATCGATATTCCTTCTTTATTTTAGAGTCACTATTGCCTTTATAACTTTGAAGTTTATTTTTATCAAATCAGTCGAATCGAAACCGATTGGAATAGATAGTTCCTCCAACAAGCAATATTTCTCATTCATTTTATCTCATCCAATGATCCGATGGTTAGTTAATTCCATGTTGTTAGCAAACCGTCTAGCTAGGTTTTTTCCTTGTTACATATATTATCATGATTCATTAAAGGACTCGTTTTTCTTTGGAAAGTCTACCAAATATAAAATAAGCAATCTCCAAATGAATGTATGAATGTGTATATGTATATCTTTATCTCATCCTAGATGCACCATCCCGCTGGAAACTAACGTCCTACTCCTGGAAGCTTTAAGCTGCAAGGTACAGTGTAATAATCTCATGTAAAGCCTTAAGCACTTCTTTGTTAGCTGCACCTCTGATGCTTATTCTGAGGAACTTCTTATCTTCAATCACTTTATCAAACCCTTCAATTTGTGCCATCAGCGGAAGAGTTTTCATGTCTTGGCTATCTTCATCTTTAAAGCAATACTTACCAACCGCATTGACCACCAATCCATTCGAAACAACACTCACGCCCAGACCAATACCAGTTCCAAGCAGCCCATAAACTTTCTTCATAACTTCAATAGCAGGCACCTGAGGAGGAGCTGGACTCTTGATAAAATCATCGATGCGGTAGTAGTTCGGGTTATCAGATTGAGTATATTCAGTATAAAACTTCTCGAAAATTTCGTTGGGCATGTCCACGCTCTCGAAGAATTTATTCACGCTGACTGGAAGCACAAAATCTATGATATTAGTGTCACCTCTCAGAGTATATTTCATCTTTGCCAATGGGATCCTACCGCCAACTCCGCTATTGATGCATTGGATCATAACCTGCGTCGTTCCGTCTTTGAACTGAGCCGGGCTGACTTTAAAAGCGAAATTCTCAGTGTCCTGAACTCTGACTTCTACATCAGAAAGGTCTCCCTTTCCGGTCACTCTGAGGAGTAATCGTCCGAGGAATCCTTGGTAATCGCTTCTATATTCAATCTGGATATCATTTGAGGTATAGAGTGAGCCTTCACTGTTGATAACCAAGTTTTTAAGTTCCGAAGCATTATCAGCGTTGGATCTCATAGGACCAGTGGTCTTAATAATGTTGCCTCCTTCAGCGAGTCTGCCCGGTGAAGTTAGCTCTGCGCATGGGTGTTTCAACGCGGGTGAAGTGCTGAGGATGGTCGCTTCGGTGTATTCTGAACCGAGACCTGGGCTGCCTGATTTTCCCGTAGTAAATTCTGCTTTGCTAAGGGCTTGGGTTTTCATGATTTCTTCGAGAGCTAATTTCTTATTCTCATTCGCGACGGTCGCATCATCGGTATTCGCTCCCATCTTAAGAGCGTAGATTTTCCTTATCAGCGGGTTGTTTTGTTGGATATCTTCGGAGTAAGTTGGCATTGGTTGGAGACAGTGATTTCTAGCTTCTCTCGTTTCGTCTTCTTCTTTCAGAAGATCGATATATTCTAACGCGCGCTGTTGAAGGTCAGGGTCCCAATGTTCCCTGAACTGCTCCATAAAAGCAACGACTTGATCCAGAAGCACAGGGAATCGAGTCGCTAGCTTAACATAAGCGTTGAGAACCATGCAACGAGCAGGTGAAGAGCATGAAACCCAATGCTTTTGGAGAATGTCAAAGAGTTTTTGCGGATCCTTCCCAGGTTGATTCGCGATCAAATGGCCGTATTCTGAAAGGACGTACGATCCGATTTTCACGAGATTTTCGTGGACGGCCGAAACGCTCAACGCAGTGAAAATCCGATCTGCTGCGTATCGTTGGAGTTCTTCGTTTTGCTGTTCACCGAATCCAGTAACCATTTGTAAAATTCTATGCCAGATATCGTCCGTAATATAGTCTCCGGAGTCAGAAACCAGCTTAATAACCGTATCGACATACCACGTCAAGCTTTCAGCGAACTTTTCCGCAAGAATGGCTATTTTCAGCACAAGTTCCTCCTTGACATCGATGTCAGGCTCAGTGGAATAATTCAAGAGCTCTTTGACGATCACACTTGACGTTTGAGCAGTGCAAAGGACATACAAGATATCCAGCGCTCTGCGACGAATGGAGATATCGTTATCTCTCAAAGAAGCGAGGATCGGCTTGAGATGGTTCTGGATGAGAGTGTCGGCGTATGGTGTGTTGGAGAATTTGCTCACAGCTTCAAGCGCGAGGTACCTGAAGGAAAAGGTAGACAAATTAATTATTTTGAATAGCTCATTGAAAATTATTACCTCACATTAGGTTCCTTAACAGAGATGAACACTCCCAGTCTGGTTTGCATCTGGTTTCGGAGCTCGCTGTTAATTGCGAGTCTGTAATGGATGATAAGATTGATCGCTTCGAACAGGACGCCGTAGTCAGAGTTGTTTTTATTGACGCTCTTGGTGACTTCGGTCTTCGTGACGATTTTTGTAAGCACTTCATTGATATGAAGCAAATGTTTCTCTTCGTCTGGTGGAGGGAAATTCTGCAGTCCTTTCAAACATTTGACCAGGAGCCAAGGGTTAGGTGTTCCATAATAGAGGTAATCCTGGGTATAGTTCTTATCAATGATGAGACGGTAGAGAATTCTGATTAATTTCGGAACGCATTCCTCGAAGCCTGTAGGCTCAGAGAGATAAACGACTCCATTGAGCAGGGAGACCGCGGCGGATAAAAAGCCAAGACTCTTTTGGTCGAGCATCGCGGAAATAGCAACAGGCCATTTCTCTGTGACTTGGCATTTGTCTTTGTATTTTCGAAAAATTCTCAGCAGGCACAAAATTGCTTTCTTTCTAACAAAAAGCGTGACTCTGGAGCTTTCCGTCATCGCCATAGTCAGCACATCGTTGTAAACGACTTCAACGAGGTCTTTTGGAGCAAGCGCGCCTGTGAGAGCCAGCGCGAGTGATTGATGGACTTCATTGGTGCTTTGGAGGTCGGTCTTAATGGAGTTTCCCATTCTTTTGAAGAGCTCTCCCAAGTTTTCTCCGACAAACAAACCTTTATGAGTAAGTGGTTAAAGAAAGATGAGAGGAGAGAGGAATTTACTTGCAGTGACATATCCTGTGTACTTTTCAGAGTATTTCCCTGAGATAATAAGACTCGCTGCCTCTTCCTGTCCGAAATCAACATCATAACCCAGGATAATCATGTAAAGTAGCTTCCAGACGTACTTCTTCTTCTGGTATCCGTCGAGAGCTTTGTTGGAGGCGAACTTCTGCCTAATTTTGGCCATTTCTTTCTCGACTTTTCGCTGCTCGGACTCCTTGTTGGGACAATTACGGATTTCCGAGATGAATTGGTTGAGTCCTTTCATACGGTACGACATTGCCGTTCAAACTCAAATTTGTTAATTTGATTTTTCTTTGTTAAAGATTCTTAATAACAATTGCCTTTGAATTGAATCTATATAGCGTGAATTTACACAGGAGTTTTAGAAAATTGAGCTCATTTGATCTTTTGAATTGAAAAGATGCTTTGAGTCTAATTATAAACTTATTCGAAGGGATAGATCAAATTCAAGAAGGTTAAGAGGTTCCTCTATATTTGAAAAACTGTATTCATTAATATTTTGAAGGAGAAAGTAAAGAGCATTTGAAAGAGAAATAATCAACTGCAAGGGCAAACTCCTTGTTTTTTTATTTATGAATACATGAAGTTATAAATCCACACTAAACAAGAAGATGTTACTTTCAAAACTGGGTTCAGATTACATATTAGAACAATTTCCAAAAGAAATATACTATTACTTCAGCATTTTTTAAATATAATAATCTCTAATGAACCATAATGGTAGAAGACTCATCTCTACATTCTGCAAAATGATCTCAGAATAAGCATCGGACTTGGCTGAAGATTTTATTGAGTAAAAGATAGTACAACCGAAAAATGGTAGTTATTTAAAAATTATTAAAAGAGTGTTTATCCGCAGTCGAGCATTTATTACACATCTCATATACAGCGAATTAAAATCATAACGAATAGATTAACAGAGCAGCGATGGCTTCAGTAAACCAAACAAGAAGCTCAACTCCTTATCAATCAAGCAGTCAACATAATAGAGGTGCATCATATTCAACTGGCGCATATACCCCAACAACAACACAAACCAATCCTAAAACACTTCAAGCAGTTAAACCTATTGAAGAAGATTCATCATCACCCTCTAACCTCACTGGAAATCCCACCGACCAATCAAGAGTAGTAGCCGTTCTCTCCCCCAGTCAATTTTCATTAACGAATTTAAATATGGAAAACTTGTTCAAAAAAGACCCAAACTTCGAGCCAGATCAATATAAACAATCCGTTCATGTTCCGAACAAACGATTCGCTGACATACCTGGAGAGAAACGCACCAAAGGTCAAGACACTAGGCTGCTCAAGGATTTGCAGGCTACCGAAACTGTGTCCATCCATCAACCGACATCTTCGCCAGAAAGATCGAAGAGTAATGATTTAAAAGATGCAAGACAAGAGTTAGAGAGTTTAAAGGGAGATGTCAATATGCTAAAACTCAAGGTGAGTCAATTTGAACAAAGTTCTCAGAGAGAAAGTTTAGCAAATGCTGCGACTGGGAGCAGAAGTCAGTTGAAGAAGTCTCCAACTGCGCCCTATTTACATGCTGCTACGAATCCTCAAAACGTCCCATTACGTGATGCAAGCAATTTAAATACAAGATCTCCGAGCCCTTATCAACCCCACTATACTCCGTATGTCCCGAAATCTTTAGCAATGACCAGTCCCCAAGGAACTCAGAAACCATTAAGCGTCACTCCGCAGCGAACTCCGCAATCGCAAGCTCCGCTCACTTATCAACCGCAATATCGTCCTGTAAATAGCAACGTGTCGCCTATAAATAATCACCAGAGACAGTATTCTTACACTCGACCTCAGACACCGCAGCCGCAGACACAATATTACAACCAAGCTGCTCCTCAGCACCGAGTAGAGCCAGTAAAACAGCAGGCATATGTCAGTATAAACCATCAACGCTCACAATCAAACCCTCCAATGAGCTCTGGGCCCTCAGGTCAATCGTATCCTCGCACACAACCTGCTGCGCAGAATAACTTAAACGTTTATCAACCAAGATATCAACCATCTACTCAGACACCAGGAAAGATTGTCAGTAGGACTCTGACGCCTACACCAAGTGATCGAAAAGTTGAGACTCAGAATCCTTTTGGAAATACGGCGAATTTTGGTGGAAATGCCTCGCTTGCTTCTGGGAAATTACCATCAGGAAAGTTAATTTCGTCTCCACATACAGAAGGAGATTATCCAACGAAATATCCTACTTATTGGAAAAAAGATTCTCTATACCAACCGAAATCAACTTCTTACACTCCTCTGAAGATCAATGAAGTCGCTCAATATACTAGTCCAAAGAGTCCGGGCTCTACTGCCACAAAAACAACTCCTTCTGCAAAAACTGTCGGTTCATATGAAAAGCCATATACTTCGACCGCCCATCCCAATTATACGAGGCCTTATGAAACTACAACAAGCAGCACTCAGAAACAGCAACCACATGCTTCGACCGCCTATCCCAATTATACGAAACCTTATGAATCTACAACAAACAGCACTCAGAAACAAGCTGAGATTTCAGTCCCAACTAACGACCAATATTATCCAGGTATGTTTAACAACACTAAGAACGAGCCACATTTTGCAAGCACTCAGCAAGAGGCGAATCCTATCCCGAATCGTACCTTCAACTTTCCTGCGGCTTTTACAATGTTTCATTTTTTACTTAGTAACCTTTAATCCTCCCCTAATGACAACTATACCGACAGAAGGAGGTGGCGATCTCTCGAATTACCTTCTCAACGTGATGAATTTCTATGAGCTTCATTTGTCTACGTTAAAGAGCATGATTGTCAAGCAGAATCAAACAATCATAAGCCAAAAGGATCAAATCGGCAACTACGAGCATAATTTGAACATTTATAAAAATAAGGTTGATGATTTAGAAGAGAGATTACGCAGTACTTCATTATCATCTAATTAACAAGCTTCTAACATGAACCAATAGCACAAATGCTGGACCATGAGAAACAGTTTGGGATGCTTCAAGAGAAGTACAACCAAGCGATGAATGAGGTATGGCTCTTAAACGGTGATTGTACTTATGGTGAATTGTGTAGCTGGCAAGATTCAGAACCAATGTGGAAGTTCTGGCTCACAAAGTATCGGTAATGCTGACTTGTTAATGATTATCTCTAATCTGTTGAAAAGACTGATCAACTCACTGATAGCGCACCAAGACAATACCTTACTCAAGAAATATCGAGCTTAAGGAGCGATCTTAATGGGCATAAGTAAGAAAATTGTAAATGCTGATGTTTATCAAATATAATTAGGTCACTTATTATGGAATTGGATCAGGCGAAATCGGGACTGCAAAAACAAATAAGAGTAAGCTCCAGAATTATTTTTTTTTTTGGGTTCTAACTCGAATGGTCAGGAACTTGAGAGAACCTATCAAGAAGAATTGAAAAGAAATATTGAGTTGCAAAGGACAGAGCAACTGCAAAATACGCTTGCTCATTATAAGTCACAATATGTAACACCGAAAAAATATGACTCGAATGCTGACATTGAACCATGGACATTAGGACAAAATTGACCAGATGAACCAAGCGATTTTAGCTAGCTGCGAACGTTCAATGCAGGATTTGGATAAAATTCGTTCAAGTGCTCGTCAACAGTAATGAATTTTAGAGAGAAAAATCTGATCGTTTGATGTTCTTGTTATAGCACAAAATCTCCGAAAAGACAGTTTGAATTTGAGTTTGAAGCAAGCAAACCACAATTCCATCCTCCAGCTGTTCAGAGAGGTATACATTATTGACAATAATTCCATAATCTCAATCATGATTGATAAAAGTATTTGATTACCATCAAGAAAGACCGCTCCAAACTGACCTCGACAGCAGGAAACAGGACTTGTATACTGACATATATGACGAACAAAACCGCGAATATCATAGAATCAAAAATAAGTAATGAGAGGATATAGCCATTTCTCTCTAACTATTTTCAACAGAAACAATCGCACGTTGGTTTCAAATTTACTGCAGTGGGGCCCTTCGCACACAAGAGAGTCCAGCTACGGACCATATGATAGTCGGAGGGTGAAGGAAGCACGAAGATACGCTGATGCAGAGAGTGAACTCGAAGAACTGAAGAGACAAAAGCGAGAGGTAGCATTATTTCTTTTTCTTCGTCAGAGTAAGCTCAATCCCAATTTTCAGTTAGAAAATGAGCTCTTAAGGCTCCCCCAGACCTCAAAGAGCAGTGTCAGCAGCAAGAGAACCAGATGGCAGATAGAACGAGAATTAGAACAGATTGAGTTACAAATAAACGATTTAAACTCTACAATTAAGAAGACCACTACTCCTTACTAACGATTTTCCCTTGTGTTTGAATTTTGATGTCGAATAGTAACTCTATTTTTCTTTTTCCTGAGTAAAAAGCAAGTATTGTCGTTGAGAAAATAGCTTATATTAAATTACAAAAAATAAAACAGAACAAAACCAAACATTCCTGTTTCTTTACACATCATCATCATGTATTCACGTGGCTTTACCTCAGGTAAAGAGAGGGAACATATCTTAATTGAAAACCAAAAATCTTCTGAAAAATTGCGTTTTGCGTCCAGTCTTTTCAAGACTCCAACTCGCCCGACCAACTTTCAAGAGAAATTATCCTCGGATATAACTTATGAAGTCAAGGAAGAGTATATTGACGGTTCTTGTTATGAAGGGCAGAAGCAAAGAGGAATGAAGCATGGGCGAGGAAAATTCGTATCTTGCACTGGGGAGATCCTTGAAGGAGAATGGAAAAACAATGATATGGATGGGTTCGGGACAATGTATTATCGAGACGGCCGAATTGCATACCAGGGCGATTGGAAACGTGGTCGATTTCATGGCAAGGGAGCAGTATACAACATAAATCCTGTCCCATGCACAGGAGGCATCAATTGGAAAGACTTTAACGAAATTGAAGAGTATTGGATCAAATACGAAGGAAGATTCCTTTTGGATCAGAAACACGGTGTAGGCTTGCTCACTCTATCAAACGGAGACTGTTTTGAAGGAGTGTTTAATAATGACGTTGCACATGGGAAAGGAAAATTAACTGAATTAAATGGAACGTGCCACACTGGAATTTGGGAGTATAATATTTTTGTGAAGACGCTCCAAGAATAACTCTAAGAATACAACTTTAAGATACATTTTTCAGGGAGTAAGCAGAATATTATCATATTAGATAGCATTTAAACTAAGAGGAATATACTAATTTTCGAAGTGGGATTTTCGATGAGAAATAATTATCAAATTTTGTTTTTTGAATTCTGTAAAGATAACTAGTGCCTAATAAGTAAGATTACTCAAAAACCAAAAAGATAAATTTTTTCCACAGAAATGACCATATAATTACTCAGGCATTGAAATACTGAAAACTTATGCACAAAACAAACAAAATGTTAGTACTAGAATATATTTTATTCTGGCACTAATATACGATTGGTCTAAATTAAGTTAGATAATGATGTATTACGCAACTCTTTATTTTGGTGAGCAGACCAAGATGCGGCAATGTGTTGATTTAATTGTTCTAAGTTCATTTGTATGGGTTATCTTCTGAATGAAACCAGACATTTTCGAAAGCTACCTTACGACTCTCTTCGAAATATGTTGCTGATGGCATTTTCTCTTGTTCGTTGAAGTTCACACCTTCAAAAGCAGCCTTTCCAGATATCATACCTGCTGAAGCACCAACGACGTTAATATTATTATCACTGTTGGAGTTGAACGTAAATTCTGGCTCTGAGAACAGAAAATATTAGTTTCAAGTGGAGAATGAAGAAGAGTTACGCTTCATTTTGTTCTGTGCATTGTAATCATTCATTGAGATCGTTGCTGAGGGCATTGATTGAGTGTTTCCAAAAATTTGATTCTGATACATCACTCCCTATTCCAAGCAATTTTATTACATAAGTAAATGAATGCGTTCGCTATTGATTTACCTGTGATATAGGTCCTACTTGTACTCTTTGTTGACTCATATTTGGCAAATTGTTCCGGTTTATAGAGTAGTTTAATGAATCTCCAGATGAGATTGGATAAGGGAAAGCTCCTTGGTTCGTTGAGAGAGGCATCTGGGACATCTGAACCATCTGGCCTGGGTAGAACGCCATAGGTCCACCGCTTAGATTTTGATTGAACATTTGTTGAGGATTGACAAAGGTGGGTCCTAGATTTCGTTGCTGAGCATAATACATATCAGTATAATTGCCTAGTTGCGAAAAGTTTTGGAACATAGGACCTTGCATGAAAGGTCCGTTTTGGACAATATTAGTCTGTTTTTCCATGTTTTGATTCTGCATGAGATTAAAATTGTTTTGAAAGCTTGGATTAGAGACCATTCGACTCGAGCTCTGGTCAAAGCTCAGGTTTGGCTGAGACGTGCTGGTGGGTGTCATTGTCATTGGTGTATCTTTTTTCATCTCAGATCCAGTAGATGTAAGATTTGGCATCAAATTGCTTTGATTTGCGCCTAGAGAGTTTGTTTTCTTTTGTAACTCAAGGGCATTGATCTCCGGTAAAGCGGTTTCTTGCTTTATCTTTTTGGTGGTATTATCTAGGATAATTAGCCGTGAGGATAGGTTTTTTTTTTTTAAAGGAAGTACTTTTAATTTCTGGATCATCTTGCCTTGTTGCTTTCTTTTCAGCTTTCTGAGACTCACTGCATTGATTTGCTATTCTATTCATATTTTCCCTCATGGCTTTGTTTTGATCTGAAAGCGTTCCATTGCTGATATCGGCGCCAAAGGACTTATTCTGCTGGAGAACGCCGTTTTGATTATTGTTGCTGGTGCTCATGCTTTCGCTGTTGCGAACTGCAGTCAAATAATCTGCCATCATGGTTTTATCTTTATTATGGGGATTTTCTTGAGGAATTTTCACAGCCTCGAGCGGATTTCCTAATCCAGTGTTCAAATTCTTGAAGAGTTCATTTTCAGAGAACCCTTGGTCACGAAGGAGATCCAAAGCCTAAAATAGGAAGCGTTTTAGAAAAACTATAGTATCCCTATTTACTTCTTGAATATTTGGCAATCTGAATTCTAGATTTCGAGTTTCAGTATTTCCCAACGAATCTCTTTCGATATTTTTCAATGCAAAACTGCTAGGCTGCTGTTCAATCTCTCCTGTGAGCGAAGGAGTCAGGAAAAACTGCAAATCAGCAATTTATTACTTAGAATTGCAGGTAGTGTTCCATTGTCTCCGGCAGCTCGCGCCATCGAAAAGACAAAAAACATCAAATTAGCTATCTTTTTGTCATTCTTCTCTCTAATAAAGTCCATGAGAGCATATCAATTTATTACTGCTGACTTATTTTTCAAATGCTCTCCCCAAAGAAGCCTATTCTCTTGAATAAGGTTCGAATTCTGCTCTAAAATGCGACTGTTTGAGTATTCTAACTCAGCCAGTTTCGCTTTTATCATTCTCAGCTTTGCACGTTATTAGTATTAAATTTCTCGAATTTTCTACCTCATTAAGACTGCCCGGCATTGATAATGTCCTATCCCCAAACACGCTATTGTCAGGTTGTAATTGCATCAAATTCATCTCTGTTGAAGACGTCTGAAGCTGAGTTTGTTGATAATTTGGCATAATCTTGGCGGAATTATCTTGGATTCTGTTGATTGGTGGTTGGAAGCTGGCCACTGAATCAAAATCATTAATAACACTCTGCGTCTGAGAAGTCAGTCTAGTGCGTTCGCTCTCTTCTGCTACTGGCGTGTCCGCTGTTTTTCTTTTTATCTCTGCAAGCAACTGCCTGGTAACCATTTGGTCATGACGAAAAGATTATCAGTACGTACTTGTTGCCTCGGCGAAATAATCTATGCCAGAATTCATTTTCGTTATTTTCGTGTCTTATTTTATGGAAATCGTACAAATTCAGCTGATGAAGCACGTGGTCAGCGCAAGAAATGAGAATTATATACTTGTCTCACAAATGATGCAAAATTATTGTGTTTGAAATAGCGAGGGAGAACTGTATCGCAGAATACATTGATATCTTTGACAATAAAAGCCGTGCCCTCTTTGTTCCAGCTGACCACAGAAGAAAAACTAGTATTCTAAACAATTCGCGATTATTAGACCACTAGCCAAACGTACTGGTTACTTCTAGAATCTCATAGGTCTTGAGTAAAAAGGCAGGGATGGATCCGGTGCTTTTTTTCACAGCGGTAAGCTTTGCTTTAGGAATTTTCATGTCATCAGTAGTTTCCATTACAATTTTGGATGCTTTACAGTTTATTTTAATTTACATTCATTGCAACCTAATATTTCCCGAATAAATCGAAGGTTAAAAATAATGATTTCTCGAATGATACTCAAATATTACTGGGAATGATAGTTCTGCGTCACCACAACAGCTATTTTCTGCTTGTAATGAATCTTTTCCAAGCAGAGAGCCTAAGTTTTTAATGATGTCATGCTAGTAGAAGCCCATATAATAAGAATAATATCAGAAACTCGAAATACTATTAAAAAATGGCTGTTAGTGGACACAAGAATCCATTCGGAATAAACGATTCCAAATCATTTGTGTTTAGCCTGAAGAATAATCGAAAGATTGTTTCGGAAAGGAAAAATGTTCCTAAAGTTTCTGGAAACATTCGACACTCCAGTATAAATAAATTTATTTCAGATTAATCAGACAAAAGACAACATTTCGCAATCTTTAATTTTTAAAGCAAATTTTTTTGGACGCTGTGGGAAGGAACGACCAAATCGTAATCTTCGAAATTTTAGAGAAAGGAGTCGGGAAAATAATTGGTAACTCCTGAATCGGGCCTTTCTGATTTATTTAAGTGAATAAGGGCATTCAACCATTTTGTTGGTGAGATGAGAAACCCATGAAGAAGGATAACTTGATGTTCTCAAGAGAAAGTGAGGCTTGTAACAACCTTCTACATTCTATTGCCACACTGAAGTAAAGAAGGAGTTTCGAGCTCGAATATCCTTTCATCCATTGTTAAAGATTGCGTTATACTGATTATTAAAGTCAGTATAACTGTGGCTTCCATTATGTTGCTTCTATCAATAAAATTGATTAAGTTTCAAAATTTTATCCAAACGGTGGCTTACATTGGTCTGGAATACATGCACGTTCTTCCTATTAGGAGAAATTACAGAAAAGTTGCTTGTTTTTGTG
>ENA-UOTZ01001202-UOTZ01001202.1-compost-metagenome-genome-assembly--contig:-NODE-1202-length-18736-cov-7.073155_pt1 | contig 18736 bp, 10 predicted proteins | sample MGYA00238144_ERZ746983 | MGnify/ENA primary metagenome ERZ746983 (study PRJEB28759, sample SAMN06268863) | compost metagenome | isolation source: single cell | place: USA: California, Emeryville, Joint...
ATATCTCTGCTTTAAATAGTTGAGGGGCCTGGGAGAATTCCGGAAGAGAAATAAGATGATGTTATTCCAGGAAGTTCTAAATTCTAATGAGAACAGCAAAAAATTGTTCTTTATTAGAAACTTTAAGAATATGGGCCTTGATTAATGTTCGAAATGCCCAGAAACGAATAAAATTTTTGTTCCAAATTTAATTAATTCAGTAATTCTTTTGTTCCAGGGCCAATCTCATGTGAAATTCTCGATTAAAACTTTACTGAAATCTTAATCAAATTTAAAGAACATCGTTCTTAAGAAGGTTCTTAGGTTCCAACTATACATCTAAAATTGTTATAGGAACTAAAAAGAGTGAGGTACAGAAGCTAGTATCGTAAATGAGTCCAGAAAGTTATGAATCTCTGCTTGAAACCGAAGTATATGGAATTCTCTGAATTTTTTCACGAGGAGCTGGAAGATTTTTTAAAAATCTTAAAATTCCTTATTGTAGTCCAGAACTCTTTGATCTTATTCCTTGATTTGGTTGAAGGAATTTTTGAGAACAGAGGTATACTCATCCATATTATAATAAAATATTCCTGAAACAAAAAGTCGCTTTAAAAAGAGAATATAACCATGATTACTGATAATTAAGAGTAGTATCATTGGGTAAATTCTCTGAGAATCATTTTGAGAATTGCATCAGAGAAAAAGTTAATAATCGCTCAATATTGTCCAACCATCTGATCTTCAGTGAGATAGCGAGAACCTGAAGATGTAGTACTGGTCGATCAAACTAAACCTATGCTGAAAAGTTTTTTACAAACAGAGTGGTGTGAGAAAAATAACGCTTCGATCCTAAATTTAGAGAGAGTCCATTGAGTGATAGAATGGAGAAGCTACTCTGATTCTCGATATTCTTCCTTCAATTTAATGTATATCAGCCTATTACTTAAGATATACAAACTGTTGAGAGATAAATATAGGTTGCATAATGACATTTTCAACAGAGAATGTGATAACTCTTCTCAGGATTAACATTGGTCCACCTCTCCACAAATGCCGTTAGCTTTTTATATATGTTGGTGATATGAATTCCTGTTAGCATACAGCGAACGATAGCCTTGAAGCTATTGAAAAACAGTTACTCCCATCGCAGCAACGTGAATAGAAAAATCTCTTCATAAATGATATACAAATGGAAAGAAAACCGGCCCTTTGAGGTTTCAATTACTACAGCTTCATTAACCCAAAGGTTTTTAGATGGATGACAAATTTAATCACGCAAACATTGGTGCTCAATTAAAGAGTCATTCCTCCTAATCATGGTGCGGAAGGAAGAAGAAAAGGCTATGTGTTTCCAGTGTCATAGCTGTTTAAGTGATATTGGGATTTTGCGAAAATGCGCATCTACAAAAAACAGAGATCACCATCTTTCTTTACTTTGAGAATCACTCGAAAAGAAGAACAGGAAATATCAAAAATTTCATTTTTACATGTAGATATTTTCCCTTTTCAGGTTTTAAGAACCTAACAACAATAAGTGCATAACCTTATTAGAGATAATTGAGCCCTTTAGCCACAGATTGGAAAAGAAAAGATTTCAATGTTTTCCTTTTTTTCCTCCAATATCGCTGAAGATTTTCAGAAATTTGTGATTTTATTTTGTTGAAAATAATATTCCGAAAAGGTCTCGAAAGATCAGGAAATTTAGATTCTTTAATTTTGATATTTCGGTTTTTTGAATAGTTAGAATCCCAGCAAAACTATTTCGCAAATTTTGAGACTACATCTCCGATGTTTACAGCTAATAATGTCTTCAATATTATGTTCACCTCAATGAAATAGTAATTGTGGGAGAAAATATTTGAGTAAATGATGAAGTTTGTAAGTAAATGGTTTTTTTCATTTTATATTTTGATGATTGTTCTTTCATATTGAGAGAAAATATCATATCCAAATAAAAGATCCTCTTCTTGTGTCCCAGCTCAACAAAATGAAATAGTATTTTCATAAATCCTCACTTGCACCTGCTTTACGTGTGCTTCCGCTAATTTCTGTTCATGTGGAATACAAAATCGAAAAATTTGGTCGTTTTAAAACCTGACCATCGCATCAAAATAGAGTGATTCCTTTATGAAATCAGCCTCGTAGGCAACTTAAAACCATTCCATCTTTCTTTCCTCCAGTAAGTTCTTTTCCTTACTTTCATGTAGATATTAGTTCCATCATAGAACATTAGTTTTATTTTGAAAAGCAATTGTTTGAAGTGAACTCACAGGATTCTTTCTCTTGACCAATATTTTCTGAGCTTAGCGTTAAAATACCTTGATCTCTGTATTTAGAAACTTAGAATCGTTATTTCTGCTCTAATTTATTTTCAAAGTGTGCGAAAGAACCTAACACTGTACAGATGCTGAAAAGTTTCTTTATTGAAAGGCCCTCCTGAAGACCGGAAATCTATTCGCTTTGTAATTTAGATCGAATAACCTACTATCACACAGTATTCTGTTTAGGAGGAGTTTACACAAATGACCGTAATATCCGAAAAATGTGTTTTAAGCCATCAAGAATCAAAGTATAATGAAAACGGAAGCTAGAACTAGGAAATTTATGCAAAACGACTTTTGGGTCTTCACAAATTTACAGATCAGTTTGGATTAGAAAATAGTATAGTTGAGTAGTTCATAGAATAGAAACAGGAACTATTTTTAACATTAGCTGAATGCTGTTTTATATATAAATAAATACAATCATGCTTGCTATTTCTGAAGGCATGCACTCTTCATTTCTTTGTTCTAACTGAATTTTTCAATTGATTTGATTATTTTCAAGTTAATGTGAATATATCATGATCTTGGATCGCTATAAATTACCTGTTACCAATATTCTTAAACCGAATCTCTTTGCAAACTCTGCCAAAAGTTGTCATACCTTTTATTGAAAATTTGTATCATTCATTTTATACGCAAATTTAATTTCTGGCATTATTTGTGTAAATAGATTGAAATTATTTATTTATTATAAATTGTGACTAGAGAAGACATCTCAAAGCCACCTGCACTAGTCAATTACTACGAGTAAACTAACAGAATCGGTTTTTAGCACCTTAGCTATCAAAAGGAAATCATCTTTATCTGAGCCAACCTTCGCTAGCGATATTTCAGTCTATGGCTGACGATATCGCTCAAAATGTTGATTTAATCTGCATGATTGGCGATTTTTTGAATGCAAAATACTTAAAGATGAATATTTTAATTTACACTCTTTTTTTTTTTCCGAGTCTAACACGTAAAATAAATACAGATATTTTGAGGCTCTCGAAGAAAAGCAGATGTAACTGGTAGCTAACTTAATTAAATAAGAAACGTAGATTGCCATTCGTTGAATTTGAAGAGTCTGCTGTATCTGTCGAGTTATTCGTGTTTGCATTATCGCTTTCTTTATTACCCCCAGCATACTTCACGCCCAATGGAATTGCAATAAATAATATGATAGTCAAGATAATAAGATAAATTATGATCTTTAATCTCGCGTTTTTCCAGTACATTGACCTTTCGTCTTTTTGAGAATCTCTGCTGAATTGGCCTGCCACATTTCTTAAATTTTCGCTCTTCCCTCTAATTGCCTGAAAGATCAATTAGGAATTTAAAATCACTAACTCAACTACCTCGACATCTTGTGTATTACTTATCACCTGCTGAATGTTGAGGTTCATTACATTCTGGACAGCATCCACGTTATTTTGAGCTTCATATAGTTTGTCCATCTCGAGAAGGTTATCATATCTGCGCAAGACAGCTGCAACAAATTTTTTCGCATCTCGATTTATGGCATCGACATCTTTGGGGCCTATACTCGACCCATTCACTCTTCTTTCAAGTTCTTGTTCGAAATCCTTCAAAAGAAAAAAAAAAATTTTATCGCCTCGTACATAGTTGAAAGTGTTTTACGTTTAGCATAGTGGATGCATGCCTTTCGGGGTAAGAGAGGCTACAAAGAGCTGGTATTGTTAATTAATAAGACTGTTTGACGGCAGTTTTTTACCAAGATATGCAACATTGTTTTTGTCCACTTTACAGAACCATTGTCCATTGTTGCTTGGCTGTCTATTCCTCTCATCTGGTTGGAGTCCCATTGTTCTCAGCTTTCGTAACAACCCTTCAGCTTCTGTTTTATAGATAGCCTTATGAAATCCTAAATATTGAAATTAAAACCAGGGTACCTCTTGATTTTTATCTAGTCCTGCTGCTCCAAACACTTTGGCGTCATCAAAGCTTCCATAAGTAAAGAATTTGACATTGTTTCCGCTCATTTTTCAAAGAAGGCAATCACAAAAATTTTTAAACGAATTATGATATGATCCAATTTTCTTTTTTGATATGTCAGAATTCTTGAAATAAACGGCCCACTAAGTCCTTAAAACTCAAATCTGAATATGCTGTAGAACCATGTTATTGCTTTCCTTTGGTGATGCAAGTTAGATTTTTGCCATATTTAAGTTTCAACTTAGAAAATGTATGACTTGGAGTAAAGACATACTTTTCAAGAAGAGAAGATTTGAACCTCTCAGTTTTTGTTTGCTTTGCAAAGTCTCCGCCTTTTACAGTGAGAATAAGTCAATCATAACGACCTCAATTGGGAAACACAGCCAGATTGAGTCTCTTCTTTTGACATGAAAACACTCTCTCATTGCTGAATCACCTATAAAAAAATAAGGGAGAGCAATATAAAGTTGCGAAGATTTCACGATACTGACTTAGCATGCAGACTGATTCTGTCGCTATCATTGCTGACTATCATAATTTCATTATTTTCGGGAAAAAACTCTTATTTTATAGATAAAGAGGCCATTTTGTAACATTGGAGAATGATAGGTTATTCCTCCAAATTGAGATGAAATTTAAAACTGAATGCCATTTTAGCTCAGATTAAAAGGTCATTTGGTTTAAATCTTAATGACGAGTGTTGAGTTAATTACTAGTAAAAAAAAAAAACTCTTCTTAAGGCTGATTCTGGCTTGAATCCAGATATTGACATATTTGCTGAGAAAAAGCCATGCTTTCCAAGAAGAAATCTTAATCCAAGTCCATATATTAAAGACGTGTTAACACAAAAAGTATGAAGACAATTCATGCACATGCAAAATGTGCTAAATCAATTAATATTTGGAATATTTGACGAAAAGCAAAGACAATTAATCTTAAATGACTTGTTCAAAGTCTGGACTTGCCAAGAAATATATATTGAATGCAATCTAAGCTTCAGTATCTCATCTTAAAAGGATTTCTCATGCTTCAATTTGGCTTTGTTTGCTAACAAAGAGAAATTTACAGTAATAACTTCAGGGCAGCTTGCTGGGCTGAACAAATCTTTTTTGTAAAGTTATCTTGCTTGAATTTAAGTTTAAGAAGTTATATTTATTCATAACAGTTTCGATATTGAATTAAAAAGCAAATGGAATATGTATTTTACGTTGAATAGAAAGCTTTTTCGATGCTCACGATGAAGAGCTTTTGATAGTAGAATCGTTGGCATTTCGAAATCATTGACCCAATCTGCTGAGTAAAATTTTGAAAGAATCTCATTTTCTGAAACAATGGAGTTCAATAAACCACCAACAGACTAACATGAAATCTGTCTAGTGATAAACAGCCTTTGAGAGCTATTTAATAATTAAGTTTGTTCAGGTAACTGGCAGGAAAAGTTAAGTCCATGTTTCTCAAATCTGAGAGACAGATCACATCACTTAGGTTTTTCAGGTATGAGAAATAAAAACGGAGCTATTTTTATCTCTGTCTTCAGGAGAGTTGTATCTTACTCAAAATTCCTTTAGAAGTAAACTATTGATAGCTCAAACGATTTCAAGGCTCTGTCCATAAATTTCTGATGGGGCATGTTGGAACGTAAGCATTTCAAGCTCAGGATTAGAATGCATCAAATATAAAAAACATTTTGCTGACTTACTTTGAGTTTTGGTCTTCAATTTGATCTGCTTATTGAAAATACGCGGAAATTTTATAAACAGCCTCTAAAGTCTTGCACCTTATCCTTCAAGAGTTTGCCCATGACTCCTGTAACGATTCTTGCTCATGCGAGATTAATAATTTAACGGATTATATTTAATTCTCTCATAATAACGGATTTCCAATGCGCATGAGCTGCGAGATTTAATTCGAAATACTGCCAAATTACATGAATCAAGCTCATTTTGATCTAAAAAAACGGATGCGAAAGAAAAAAATCCGTTTTTTATTAAAAATGCATCAATTATCATCACTGAAAGTTCATATTTGTATAAAAAAATTTGTTTTCTGTTTTAATTCGACATAATGAACTTTACTCTATCAATGACACCAAGTTCTGCAACATCTTCAAACCTCTCCACCGAAGTTTCTTCAATGCGAGAGGCTGAATCAACCTCTCGAAAAAAAGGCGTGATCTTTGCTTCTGAAAGCAAGAGAAAGAGGTTTCCACACGAGGTTATACTTGGGTACAACCTACTAGAAGAAAAATCAGAAAAAAACGTGTTATCTTGTGTGCACTGCTCTCGAACCTTCAAGCAGGTAAAAATGAAACTGAGAATTCTAACTTATAACTTTCTTTTATTTAAATAGATTTCTTTATTGAAAAGACATGAGAAAACACACACAGGAGAAAGACCTTATCCATGTGAGATTTGCGGGAAAAGATTCCCAAGTGTTTCAAATTTAAACCAACACAAGCAGATTCATCAAACTTCTGTAAGTCTAAAACTTTTATCAATAAGTCTAATTTTTTCTTTAGGACATCAGAAATAAATTTTACTGCAGTTTCTGTCCGAAAGTCTACTATCACCTGGGCAGCCTGAAGAAACATCTCAAGCATCATGAAGGATTGAGTGCTTCTTCCAGTGAACTATCCTCGTCTGTGAGCCCAGCACAGGAGGTGGACGATATCAAGAGTAACAAACCAAAACACCAGTTGGAACCGAAAATAAGAAAAGTGCTGCATAAAGATGCAAGTCAGCTCCCTTACCCATCAATTCTAGATGGTGTTAGCTTGGAAATTGAGCAGCGCTTTGCTCTCAGCCAACAGATTGACCCAAATGGAGTTCTACTGAATGACCAAACCGACTCTAATTCGCTGTTGGTTCAAGCCAAACTACGAATGTTGACAGAAAAACTTAATGTTCTGATGGAATTATATCAATTAAAGTCTCTTCAGCTTCAAAATCTTTATCGAGGGACTCCTTCGCTGAACATCGAATCAAAACAAGAAATTGAGACTTTAGAGAAAGAAGAAGCCAACGAAAATAATTTTATGGCATACTTAAGCTCACAGGAATCACGTGATTTTGACAGTGTCTATGGTCAAAATACAGATCACTCTCAAGATAACATTGAATGCTTCGAAATGTTAGGTACTGGAAACTCAGACTCCCTCTATTCAAGTTTTCAAAAGAACTTATTTATGACCACGAAGTATAAACAGATCCCTCTTCAAGGTAGATACAATTCTCAAGAAGACAATCTAAACTCAGTCTTTTGAGAGAGAGAAAAGAAAATTAATTTACCACCGTAATTTGTTTTTCTTCCCTCTCTGCTTGAGGGAAAGCGGCCGTTTCTGGAGATGTACACCTTCAGAAGCCCATAGTATAGGTAATTGGAAGAACGAGTCTCTTACAGAATTCTCAACCCAATCCGTTGCTTTAAGATTGGTACAGGCTTAGTTAGAAATATTAGTACATTTCATTTACTCTCTATACCAATCGTTTTTCCTTGTAATTTTATATATTGTTGCTTCAAGTTAAATATTGAAGAATGTTTTAGAAGTAATGCACTCTCTTTCATAATAATGAAAGGAAAAGTAAATCTCTTTTTTCTCAGAGACCTCAAATTAATCAAATAAAATATTAAGAACTATAAGTTCAAAATATCTAAACAAGGAAAGGCAAAATGCTTATTAAAAACATATTTAGAGGAGTCGCCAAATCGACACCGTTCAGTTCAGCCCCACTAGCTTGGATTTCAGAGCAAGAACAGAAAGAAAGAGATCCTCTGACTGGACTTAAACAGAAGAGTTTCGTGCTGAGAAGAAAGAAAGCTGCTTTCGCAGAACAATACAAAAAGGAAGCTACAGCTCGCGAGTTCGCAAAAATTTTTAAGCAGACCGCGAATAATCCTGAAAAGTAAGAGATGCTTCCCTTACAAATTAGAGCAATTAACCGTATAATCATCAGCTTTATTGCCGGTTTCACCAAAGAGGAGCTTGAAGGAACGAATGATCAAATAAAGAGAGCTTTGAGCTTGAACAATGCCTCCCCAACAGGCATTTTGAAATTTAGGATCGCCCAGGCAGTCAAAAAGTTTGGAAAGAACCCGAATGATACTGGAAGCGCTGCTGTGCAAGGTAAATGAAAAACTTTTTGGAGAGTTTTTCAACCCTTTCGGTTTAGTTGCAGTCTTAAGTGAAAGGATAATTCATTTAACAAGCCACCTTGAGAGCAACCGACAAGACATGAAAACTAAACGATATCTTCAATATTTGTTGGAGTATCGAAGCACCATGCTGAACTACCTGAGAAGAACAGAATTTCACTACTACAAATGGGTTACCGCGGAGTATAAACTCCCTCAAGATCCTCCAACTCATGGACATCACAAGGATGGATTATTCAACGTGTATCCAAATAGAGGTTTGATGTCGAATAAGGCCAGAAAGGATTACATCAAGAGCTTGAATATTTGATTGAATTATGGGCACTTTTCTTGTTTCTGTTTACAAATAGTTCATTTCTGAGGATGTAATAGCTGACTGAACGTAAATTGAGGAAAAAATTTGTGAACTGGAAAGAACAAATATGTTTGCGAGTAAGAATTCAAATCAGTCGGAAAAAAGTTTTGTTGGTTGAAGGAAGCTGCTATTATGAAAGATATCGTTCTGATGCACATGATTTTTATGGTCATTTGATGCAGAAAGAGAAGGGAAAAAACACAAGCATTTTAGAGAGAAAATTATTTAACTTCACATTCCTGGATTTTCTGAGCCAATAGGTTATTTCTGATGATGAACTAGGTTTCACCCAATGAAAACTGAGTCTTAATGACAACAATCGCTTTGCTATTTGCGATTTAGCTCTAAAAGAAATATTATTACAATTAACAATTTCGAAAATTAGAAAATGTTGGTTGTCAAGGTAGATGTTAAGTTTTTTGATTGAACAAATCTATGGATATCAGTAGGGGAATTCTTCAAAATTGAAGAGGATGTCAAAATATTTTCTTCGCAGTTGTTCATGTTGATCTCAATATTTTCTAATTTCCAGGCATTTTTACTCAGCTGTATGCTCTTCTGTCCTCTGGGCTATGATTCCGTCTAATGAATTTACCGATTAGCATTCAAAAACGAGTAGTTTCAATAAAAGTTTGTAATTGATGAAAATTTTTTTTTTCCATTTCGTACTTTCAATATCCTGGATCTGTAGTAAACATTTTTCTTTAAAAAATAAAATAGTTCTTGCGTTTTGCGCATAATTCATTTCCCTGTATTTTGTTCATATCCAACGAATCCAAAATCAAAATTTTTCAATTGGAATTGATACGACATCTGACAAGGTTTGAGCTTCCACCCCGTTTCCAAAAAAAAGCGGTGCCCCTAATTGGGTTATGTTTATCAATGGACAATGTAGAACTACCAAAGTTCCTTGGTCTCCAGAACTTTAAAATCGAAAAGCTTTTAAAAATTTATTCACTTTGAGAAAATTTGTTTGCTATGAATTCAGCATAAGAAATTGTGTGAAATAACTATTTATCATCCTTTTATTATGTCAACTAATACACATTAAACTCTACACAAATAAATTCGCAATTTAGCAGCCCATCCAGAGGCTTGTGGAGAATTTAAAGCAAGTCATCTAATAAGCAAGATGATATCAAAGAATTATTATACTCAAGCTGGAATGCTCACAGAGCGACCCGAAAAGAGAGCAAATCTCAAAATAGCCGTTTCGTATGATCCACAGCTCTCGAATGTGTCTAAAACTCCAACAAGATTGCTTTTGAAGCCAAAAAATAATCAAATACCGTTCTCAATGACTCCAAAATTAAAAGGAAAACAAGAAAGGCATGATTTATTGCTCTCCCAGGACCCAATTGCCAAATTAAATACGTCTCGTGTTTTGAAAAAACATTCAAGACATCGCAGTGACCTTCAGCAAGTATCCTCTATCACTCCCAACGGTAGGCCTGACCAACTGTTTCTTCCTCCCGATAAAGCCACACATCACGCGCGCTTTCTCCTCGAGAACTTTGAACGAACAAAAGAAAGGGATCTCTCATCCTTGAACATCACAACAGATCGAAGTACCATAGAAAGAAATAATTTTGGGAAAGATCCCCAAAAAGAATTTTTAACAAAAGCCAACGAATCCGTCGAAGATTTAATAGATTACTGCGATGATTGCCTTTTAAATGATAATTGGAGGGATAAGCTAGAGGCGTTGAGAAAAGATTTCACGTCGTCGTTGGAATCACCTTACAAAAGACAAAAAGAAGTTGAGAAAAAAAGACAAGCAGAAGAGTCAGTTTCAAAAAGCATCAAAACGATTTTCAAAATCCGAAAGCTGCATAACTTCTCGTACAAATTAAAACCATAACGGAGAATCTGACCAACAATGCGAGATACACCTACTTCCTTCCCTCTTGAAAAAGAAACTTGTTATGTTAACGATGTATTATTTTAATGGACAGATCTGTCTGAACATATGTAAGCCAAACATCGTCAGATTTTTCATCTCCACCCAAATTCTTTTTCACATAAAGTTGTCAGTGTAATTTTTATCATGTTAGTGTATGAATTTTTAAAATAGAGAAGATGAAGGGGAAAAAGCATAGCTATGATTTTTGCTTTATAAATTTTGAGCCAATATGCATCCGCCTTCATATTAATTTCGTTTTTATTCGTCGAGCCATCTAGTTCTTTTCCCTTCAACCCACTCTCCTTCACGTGATATACCCGTGTTGTCGAAATGTTTGCCTTTTCCATGTTGTTTTCCATTCTCCCAATGTCCTTCATATCTTCTTCCATCAGGCCAAGTAAATACTCCATATCCATGTTTCTTATCATTCCGATACTCTCCTTCATATGTTCTTCCGTCTGGCCATTTGAAGCTTCCATATCCTTCCATTTTATTATTTAACCATCTTCCTTGGAATCTTCTTCCATCACACCAAGAGTAAACTCCCTCTCCCTCTATGTTATTCTCGTGAAATTCTCCTTCGTATTTAGAACCATCAGGCCAGAGAAATAAACCTCTTCCTTGCTTCTTTCCATCAAAGTATTGCCCTTCATATTTGGCACCATCTGGCCAAGTCTCTACACCATGCCCGTGCTGCTTATCATCTTTCCAATCGCCAATATAAATTGCTCCATCGAGATGTATATACTTTCCTTGACCATGTGCTTTGTCATCAAGCCATTCACCTTCATAAACATCTCCATCTGCGTGTATTAATCTACCGTGACCGCTCGCTTTATCATCAACCCAAAATCCTTCGTAGTAGGAGCCATCAGGCCAAATTTGTCTTCCTTGTCCATGTCTTTTCCCATGTTTCCATTGCCCTTCATATATCACTCCATTTTCAAATTGAAAAGGACCGAAAACTGGAAGTCCTTCGAATTCACGGTTTTGTTTGTGTGCGTTAAAATCGTATGGACCGAGCCTTTGAAATAGTTCATATACTTGTCCATACTCTTCAAGAAAAGGGAAGCTAACATTCTTGACGTATTCTAAAGGGGGAGCATGTTCTGGTAGTGTCTGACTGTCTTGACCTGCATGTACCGCTTTTTGAGTTCGAATTGGGCTGGAAGTCTGCCCTACGATGATGTCTGGGCGTGTATTCAGATTAGATTGTTCAGAAGAGGTACTTTCACAGCAACCCATTTTTCACTAATATAAACTCAAAATGATCAGTTATTTGTTGTTTGGAGATTTCGGAAAATATTAGATCTTATTGAATATTTTTGATTATTCATAACTGATACATTTTTTTGGGTATATTTTCAACTCTCGAGTGAAAGCATAAATCTGGGAGCTCACCTTATAGTTGAGCACAAAATGTTACATACCGTATTGAATGTATATAAAGAAGCGAAGAAAGACTTCATTGAAGGTGATTCGTTATTAATCTTTAGTCTAATATGAACATCTTTCTTGATTACTTATTTCGTGCCCTGGCTGAGGATCTTAATATTGTTTTGTACATCTTTGAAATAGGTTTGTTATAATCATATGCTCTCTTTCTCTTATAAATATAATATATCAGCATCTATGCTTCCTTTTTCCCTTGCTTTTTGGATCGGTGGACAAAAATATTTTGTTTATTCCGGATTAAGTTTTCTCTTATTTCAGAAAACCCTATACAGCAGATGATTAAAGATGAAAAAGAGTCAATTTGATTACTTTTCGACTGAGTCCAAATTATGTGATGTGTTAATGTTATTTTTTTTGAAAATTAAAGCTCTCTTTTCTCCAGCAGGAATGACCAGTTGCAAACTCAGAGTCGATTGTTGGTTGTTATGTGGAATACTAATACCACCATTTAAAGCCTGTTGCAACGATAAGTTGTCCATGCTATTAATTGACTTGTACAAGGTTAGAGGTGTAGAAGTCTCATTGGTGAAAGTTTCAAGCACTAAACCACATTTTTCGTCAACATACAGCTGCTTTTTAACATTTTGTTCGAGTCCAAGTTCTACTTTAAGTGAAGAATATCCGATCATCACTTTTTCAAGGAGATTAGGTTCTTTCTTTGTATCGACTCTGAACATTTCTATCGGGTATTCACTGTAGCAACTGACTTTTAGGTCTTGAATGCTTTCTTGCCAATCTGCGAAAACTATTAAAACATATTTTCCACGATCAAGTGTTATTTCGATAGTGTTTGATTTCTGGCTCTCTGTTGAATTGCTTATAAGATAATCATAACTCCCGCAGTCAGACACATTCGCAATGATCATCCTAATGGTTGCATACTTGTAGTCAGGTTCATTCTGAAAATATCGTTCGTCAAGCTGAGCTGCCCTGAAGAAGCAATGAGTTGTTTGAGAGACACTAAATACAAGAGCACTGTAGGCATTTTTCACGTGGCGGACGGATATACTCGAATGTTCATACATTTCATTCTCTTTGCATACTGTCAGTTTATCAAAATATTCTTTGAACTCTTCGAGAGAAAAGAAAATTGTATTTTCATCGAAAAGAATGCCTAATTCAGTTTCTTGGGCAAGTCTTTCAACAATACGTTTGGATTTTTCAGATATGTCAGAACCCGGCTTGATTATTGACCATGGATTTCGAATCTGAATGTATTTTTCTTTATTGTTGGAGTTGATTGCGTTGAGAACTAAAAATGCGTAGTTGGAGTTAAGACCATGCTCTTCGAATTTGGCTTTCTTCTCGGCTCTGGTTTCTGCGACGACGATAAATTCTGATTGGACTGCGTGCTGTATAGTCTCCCAAAATAGGGAATTATCTACGTCTAAACTGATAGAAGGGGCTCCTTTGGAAGCAGAGCGTCACCATAAATTAACAGAAGAGATACTGAACCTGTCAAATCGCTTAAACAGTCGATTACCGTCCCTCTTTCAATCCTCTCGTAAGTTGAATATAATCTAGCCCATGCCTTCTCTAGTAGTGTAGGCCAAATCCTAATTTTCTAACAGTGGTGATAAAGAGGTGGAGGAGATGTGTTTTTTTACATCTCCTGACGAATGAGGTCTTGTAAAAGAAAGCTGATACTGCCCAGCTGGTTCTTTGTACACAGGCAAGAGATCGTCAATTATTTCTTCTGTCCAAACGCCATCTTTGCAGAACTAATCAATGGTGTAATTGTGTGAGGATTGAGCCATAAAGGAAAAATAGTACTCGGATTGCATAAACACCTTCTGGACTGAAAGTTTGTGTCTAACAAATAAACAAAATTATTTTCAGGTCATCTGATGCTATTTACTAAGAAGAGATTTTGTATCCTGCGGGGCGTTTCTGACAAAGCACTGAGCACGGAGAGAAAGTAATAATTGCAAAATTTTCCAGGAACCACATCAGCAGGCGTTATTTCTTCACACACAGTAACAATTTTGCCTTTGTACAGCTCACTCACTCTCTTCCACTCAAAGTTGAGCCATTCTTTTTTGGTAGTTTTTTTCCTGTTATTCACCAGCGAGAGTGCTTCTGGTTTCAAAAGTTCATCGGTGTACTTATGCTTAGATTTTTGCAGATTTTTTTGGATATCTTTTGAAGGATCTAATTTTCCAAAAGGGATCTATACAGGTAATTTAATGAATAGCGGTACCTTCTTTGAGACGCAGGGAGCTAAGACGAAGAGAACTAATACTCACGGACTCTCCTAGAATTTTCTTATCAGGAATTTTAAGAGGTGGGATTTTCGTTGATCCTGAATATCCTTTATTCGAGATTATCAGATCCTGCTTCTCGTCTTGGATGGAAAAGTCCAATTTTTTTATGTCTTTGTTATTTTTAGAAATGGGAAAAGAAAAGAAATAATTTTCTACTTTTTAAAGAATTTACTTCTATCCCAGCGCCAAGGTTCGGCTCTTTACTTGTTAGAATAGTTTGTGGTTTACTCTCTGAAACTGAATGATAATGATGATGTTTTCAAAATCAAAAAATTTCTCACTTTGAATAGACTTCTTTTCGGGAGTTGGAACCTGTCCTCTGAGTATTACTCCATCATCATCCAATTTAGCTGGTACAGACTCTGAGACTTGTTTATTGATCGACTCCTCCACTACACTTTCATGTTTTCTGGCATTACTTTGAGCAGCTAGTTTGGAATCAGATTGGATTTGAATCTCGATCTCTGGTTTGACAACTAATTCTTCAGAGCGCTGTTTGTCAAGACTTTTTGGGTCAGCAACAACATTAAGAGCTATCCCTAGTTTAACTTCTAGATTTGTAGAAGCATGATCCAAATTCTGATGGTTGTTTGATGATAGAATCAGCACAGTATCACTTCGGCTCCCCAAAGCTTGCGATATTCCCTCGTTGTGATTATGATTATCATGCTGGGCAAGAGGCAGCTCTATTAAATTAGCTTCGGATGTTTCATTCTCGTTTGGATTTGCATTCAGATTCTCAGACCTATTGGATTCAAAAGCAATCGTACTTTTCTCATTGATTGATGGGACAGTCTCTAGATCCTGCTCATGTTTTGTCACAAAGTCTAATTTAGTTAAGTCTTGATTTGCTTCTCCCTGGTTATGGATCTTATGTTGGGCGTCAATCTTTTTCTGCACTTGAGTGTCATAATCTGCTTGTTTAGACTCCTCGAAAGCAGTAGTTTCTTTATGTCCACCTTCTTTATCGTTTCTAGGAGACAAGTGTAAAACGCTGTTTGCTTCATTTTTCGATTCGCCTCCATTATGATGATTTTCATGAGGATGAGAGGTTTCGTTTGACGGCGCATTCTGCTCTGGGCTTTGGGTCTGGGATATTTGGTTATGAGCATATGTATCTAAGGAAAGAATGGCAGATGCTGAGACAAATCAGATAGATGAAAGATTTAGTAATTACCTTGCTGTTTTTGATTAGTGGAGTCATTGTTAGCATTCTCTTCATGTGAGCCTTCCATCTACCATAAAATAATAGTATGTTTAGGATAGAATGAAATTTGAACTTCATGCATTAATGGTCGATCTATTTTATATTGAGTTTCTTCGGCGGATCTTTCTTGATTGAGGTCTGAGATTTGAATTAAATCAACCTTGTTTTTCTCGACATCCAAACTTTCCTCGGTGAGTGGATTATTGACTTCTGACCGAATAATCTCTTTTTCCACTTCAAACATGCTCATTAGCTTGCTCGGATGATATTTACCTTTATTTTCTGATTGAGTTCCAACAAAAGATATGGATTCTTGGTTTTTAGCCTGATCGTTTTCGGGGTGAAGTTCCTCCATGTAGTTTCGGATAAATCAAAAACTAATGCACTTCTGATTCAAACAAATCTATTTTTTTGCAGTTAATAAAACAAAGAATTGAATTAGAATATAATCAATTTTGCAAATATTAAAAGATTGTCGATCTATGTTGATATTACTGAGTGGTATTTTATGAGATAGCCTATCTCTATTTTTGGTACAGAGAATATACGGCTCCACTAATGGAAAAGAATTGCTTGTCCTCCGCTGGGGTAGCATGTAAAAACTTCAGAATATCGATCCAAAAAATAGTGATGGGAATTTTTCGCTACAAGTCCCAGATAAATTATCAAAATTGAGGTCTCTCGAACTTTGAGCATCATCAAAATAAAACTTATGCCACAAAGAGGCGGCTATCACAAAGAAATAATTTATCACGGATAATAATATAGTAGTCTCAAAGCGATGACTAGTAGTTATAAAATTCTTCTCTAGCTTAAAATGAAAACAATTCTCTTTTTCTCAGAACCTCATAATGAGGCATAGATCAGTACAGCATGTTAATGCATTGCTTATGAATCAATAAAATGAATTATCTCAACAAATAGCACAAACCAACCAAATTGAAATGGTTAAGCTTCCACCAATTTCTCACAACACTAAATAAGATAATCATGGATTATCAAGGAAGCATTTTTTTTCTTGAATGAATTGACCACCTTCAGTTTTTGATTGAAAATTTGCAAGGTAATAATTGCCTTCATAAGTGATAGCTATGAGCTGGTTAGGCTCCATTCCAAAAGCCAGCTTTGCATTTTTGTCTTGAAGTCTAAATTTATCATAGCTCCATTCAGAATTGAGGAAAGGAATCAAATCCTTGAAAAATGAGAACTTAGACTTTGAATTCATACTTTTTGTATCCTGTATCTTCTTTTGACTCTCTCGTAGCTCTTTCTTTGGGGGTTCTACAAGGTTGAAAATGTGGATTGTACCTGAATTGCTTACACAGGCAATCCACTTGTCCTCGTTATTGAATGCAATGGACAAAATTCGATGATATTCTGTTCCTCGACGAAATTCTTGAACCAGCATTAAAGTGTCCGTTTTAAACACTCGTATTATAGTCCCTTTTTCGGAAGCAGTGGCGAAATAAGAGCCTGTATCACTAATCTCAAGAGCACGAACAGAGGAAGAGTGAGCTTTTTTACTTTTTGTTACCTTCTTCGTATAATCGCTTACTTTAACATATCCAACTTCTTTATCTGGACAACATAGAATTTCTCCATCCATAGAAAAACTGCATAGCCCGAAGGGGTTGTAGCATGTCTCCGTGATATCAACAAGCTTGAGGTCGTGAAGCTCGTATAAATATATTTTATTATCTAGAACCACCAGCAACTTGCTTTTTCTGAGTTTCACGGCTTTTATATCACATTTGAATGTCAATTCTCCCACAGATTTTGACTGATAATCATCCCAGAGGACCAATTTATTCGGCGGGTATTTAGGAGTCGTGCCACCACCAACAATAGCAAGTAAATTTGTTCGAAAGAGCATTTCTACGATCCCAAGCCCACCTCCAAGGTCTCTTACACATGTTTCCTGGAAGGGATAGCTGTTATAGACCTTGAAACCGTAGTTCGTACCGCACACAAAGCAACTCTGATCTTGATTAAAGCCGATATAATTTATTTCTTCGGTTGCAGTAACCATTTGCAATTCAATGATTGATTTATTTATTTTAACAATGAATAAAATCAGCTTCATGATTACAGGTTGGAAATTGATTTTTTGTTCCTCTCTGGATTCAATTTTGATAAAAAGATTAATAGTAGAAAACAACAATAAGTGAATCAAAAATATGTAGTTTCTTTTTGCTAAATACAACCTGGACTACGAAAAAGCAAGTATCATTGCAATCAACAAGAGAATATACATAAAGATTAAAACGTGGAATTAGTAATAATCAAGAACTCAGGCCTTATTATGAAACTTTCAACTATTACAGATTCTAGAAAGTCCGAATGGCTGAGCTAAGAAATTCGTGATTTTCTTTAGAAGTGTTGTAATGATAATTTAGTCGTAAGTCGATATGATTTTGCCAGTCTTGCTAGACTTTCCCCATCATTTGGTATCTCAACATCTTCATCTTGTCCTTCTTGATCGAATAATCGCGATCTCTTTATGGCGTTCTTCAACGCTCCTAACGCAGCAAATTTCGCTCTCTTGAATATCCCAGTGTCTTTCTTCTCACTAAAGGTGGTCTCAAGTGGACGACTCAAAGAATGGCTCATATCCAAAGAAAGCCTATTGGTGCTCTCAGAAGTCAGGAAAAGACCAAAATTTCTCGATGTTCTTCCAAAATCAGGCTTCAACTCTGAAAAAGCACTGAAGCGCATTATCACTTCCTTATGACAAGTCAAATTCTGAAAATCTTTGTCATTTTCAGTATCGTATGTGAATCTAAATTGATTCAAATCACGGAAGATCTGCTCATCTTCCATGTCTCCACCCTGAGTCAGCATTTGATGTGCTTTTTTGTATTTTAATTCCGAAAGAGCTGGTATTAAATCTATTGTTGATGGTAATTCCCTTCTGCTAACTTTAGAAAAGTCGATTCCAGCAAGCCATGGATGGAGCATGATTTCCTGATATCCATTTGCCCCTAGCCGTTGAGTAGGGTTTTTGACCAGCAATTTATTCATGAAATCTTGCATTTCTTCAGAAACTTGCTTTGAGTAAACTGGCGTTTCTTTGATGACTTGAATGAAAATATCTTCTCCAGCTTTTTTGCGGTAGAACGGTGGATTTCCATATATTAACTCATATGCTAACACTCCAAG
>ENA-UOTZ01001204-UOTZ01001204.1-compost-metagenome-genome-assembly--contig:-NODE-1204-length-18731-cov-13.115418_pt1 | contig 18731 bp, 10 predicted proteins | sample MGYA00238144_ERZ746983 | MGnify/ENA primary metagenome ERZ746983 (study PRJEB28759, sample SAMN06268863) | compost metagenome | isolation source: single cell | place: USA: California, Emeryville, Joint...
ACAAGAATTCCTTTTCGACATTACCAAAGAAGACTCATTCGTAAGAACAGTATTGCATGTCCCACTCACCGGCGTATGAGCTCCAGACAACGGCGTTGTCGACTTCGTCTTTTTGCCTTTTTTCGCTGAACTCTCATAATTTCCCTCAGAAATCACATCTGGAGTCTTATTTTCCGGCGTCAACGAGAAATTCCAACCACCATTCTCCGGCGTAACTGGCTTCTCAATCTTACGAATTGGAGTCTCTGTAATCGGTCTGCCAGCTTCCATCTGAATCGTCAAATACTTCTCAAACGTCATGAACCCACCTCCCGTTCTTACAAACAAAGTCCCATTGGTCTTCTTCATGAACATTTTCCTATTGCCAAAGTTATAAACTCCTTCTCCCGTGTATTCAATTTCTATCTCTCCTTGTCGAAGAACTGCTTCAGTCGGAATGCGATAAGTTCTATTATATCCTCTCATACCAGGGATTTCTTCGCTAGGGTCCTCGTCTCCGACACTTTCTATTTTCCAGAGCTCTTCCTTTGCTTTTTGGGAAGCAGTATTACTGATTTGAGACAAATTCAAAGCGCTCGACTGGGCTTTCCGGCTTTTCTTCTTCGATTCAAGTTTGGAGAGCTTTCTGTTGGCTGAGAGGAGATTATTTTCGAGGTTCTTGACCGTTTGGGTTATCTTTTTGAGCTTTCTTTCTTGGAATTCATGATGTTTGAGCTGAGCTTGGAGTTCTTGCTGGAGTTTTCCGCTTTCCGTTTGTTCCTCTAAATAAATTGCTTTAAGCTTCTCATTTTCAGATTTGATCCGAGAGATGAGTTCTTCATTGTCTTTGCTTGTGCTTTTGCTTTTGATAGAAGCCTCTTCAGTTTCAGAGCAGGTCCGGGTTCTAGCTGCTTTCTGTTCCAACAGTTGTTGGATTTCATGCTCTTTTTCATCAATGTTTTGCTGAAGTGCATTTATCTTTGCTAAAATTTCTTTTCTTTGAATCTCATCATTGTTGTCGGTTGTTTTCTTATAATTTTCTGAGATTTTATCCTCGGTTTCCTTCAGGGTTTCCTGGGTGGGTTTGTTTTTCGCTTTTGAGTTTGAAAGTGATTGTAATGTCGCGAGTTTAGCTTTGAGAGTATCGTTTTCGGCTTTAGCCTGCTTAAATTCGTCTGAAAACTCATTGATTTGAGTGAAATAATTAAGAATTGCGTCTCTCTCAGGAGAACTTTGAAGATTTTGTTGCAGAAGCTGCAAAATATCGCTCATCGGAAGGCTTTTGGTTGAAATCTCTGCCAGTTGAGAATTTGAGCCAAGACAGCTACCCACAGGGGAAGGACTAATTCCTTCCAATGACGCTTTGACATGCTCTCCAGGGAGATTGGCACTAGCTCCTTTATCCGGAATACTATTTGTTGCTTTAGATGATTCTTGGGAAGATTTATTCGTAGTCACTTTCTTCGTTGAAGTTGACGAAGGCGTATTTTGTTTCCTCAAATGAGATACAGCTTCGGCACAATTTGGATTATTTTGATTTTGTAGCCCATAATTCTTTATTTTTTCCAGGCTTTGAGGTAAGGGTTTTGATTTTGGCTTATTTTCTTTTGCAGGGACGTTATTTTCGTGGCTTTGACCTTTCTTTTTTTCCTGATCTCCAAGAAACCGTTCTGATAATGGAGCTCTTTCTTTAGAATTGTTTCTGCTTAAGGATTTTCCTCCATCATTATTTGAAAAGGCTGCTGCTTGCTGTCTATTCGGACTGATATCCTTCGTTATTGGTTTAATTTCTGTAGGAATCTCTTGTCCTTTGTACCAACTACGAAACTTCTTGATGTTTTCTTCTGTATCAACGATGAATTCAAGAAAAACCTTGATAGTTTGAGGGTTTTCATTATTTGATTGTTTTACATTAGTTGGCTCTTTTTTTGATTGAAAATTAACCCATTGGCCCAGATAACTGCCTTTATAGCTTAAAAAGTCATTAACACGATATACTGATGCGTCTATGAGCGTATTTGAATCATACAGGCTGATCCTGAGGTATTTGTTTTCGGAGATTATTGGAACGGTAACATGCTTTTGCTGGTCAGAGAGAGGAATTGAGCCAATAAACTGGTTAGGCTTGTGGACAGAATCTACGGAGATGTCACACTTGAGGTTTATGGCTTCAGCAGATGGGTTGGGGTGGCAAAATTCCTTGATGGAAACGTTGAGATAGCTTTTGGCGAGTTTCTTAGAGGACATTTGCCGGCAAATTAAATTTATATTCGTTAATGTTGGTTTCGATTAGAAGTGAGATTATTAATGAAGATAAGGCCGAGGTCTTGTAATGAAAAAATAGCTAATTCAGGCATTCATCCTAGAGAGTTCTCGGTAATATGTAATCTAACGTTATCAAATGAGTTAACTCCACCATTTCAGCTTGTAAAGTTGTTGATGATGATTACAACTCTCAAAAGTTTGCTTGTGTAAAGAAGATCGAGAGATTAAAAGGAAAGTGCTCCTGTAGATATAAATAACCAACATAATGAGGCAATGCTCCAAAGAATCATTGATTTTCCTTAGGGACCTCCTTTCTTAATTAAATCTCTATGTCTACTGCATATCTGAGTCGATTTCTTAATTATCCTCAACACTCTCTTTCGGAACTTACAAATAACATAATAAGAGATACATCAATTGAGCAGAAAGTGATATCGGTGGGCCGTGCTCATTGATCAACTTAGGTCATTACAATAAATTGAGTCTTAGTGATTATTATTAATTATTGCTACGCAATAACTTTTATTCATTCAAGTTCATAGGGAAAATGGATAATTTAGGGCCAGACTCTGAAAAACACACAGGCGCTGTTAACGATAGCCACGACGTCGTCGAATCACCTCAAACTAAGCAAGAGCCTCTGAAAGAGTTGGAAAATGGCTCTGCGCAAAAATCTCGTGGCATTCTCATTCAAGACGTAACCGAGACCGTTGATCAACTTATTCAAGCAACTTCGAATCAGAGGATCTCTCAACTCAGCAGAAGCCAGCCTAAATATCCAAAGAGTAAAACTATAGCGGAATATTCCAAACAAAAAATTGAACAAAGATCATCTCTGCCCAATAAAATAATCTTCAATCACATTGACCCTCCGCAACAAACTCCAATAACCAATAAGATTGATAAAACTCATCAAATTTCCTCGCCTGACATGAGACACCAAAGAACTAGAACCATCAATGGCAGAATAAACTACCCAACAAGTCATTCGACAGACAAACTCAAACTTCGACTCACCTATGAAAAATTACCTGCTGTCACTGATTTGCCCTCAGCCCGAAAAGCACTAAGCTCGAGAAATATGCCTCGAGATGTCAGAGACTCCAGTCCTTATTACAGACGACCGGCCAACTCAATCAGATCGCGTTCTAACATCAAAACCAATATTGCCACTGAATCTTCAAACGACTTTGATAAAGTCGCTTTACATGAAGAAAGCAGGAGGAAGAAAGCCAGCGCAGATTTCTCCGAGCTTGTACGAACGAAGCTTCAGCAGCAAAGGACGCTAAGAAACTTGTTTCAAGGACTCGATCCTATCCCACAGCACAATTCAAGCCAGCAGTCTTTCTACAAAAGGAATTACCTTACAAAACTAGGCCCAACGAACAGAGAAAATGGAACGCTAATGCCTCAAAAATCTGAGATGCTGGTCCTTGATCCAGCTATTTTGAACCATGAGGATTCGACAGCGGATATTTCACCTGATCGAAATAATAAAAGCCGAGAGTTCATTCAGAAATTCAAGAAAAGCGAATCGCAGACCGAACTTCCGGTGTTAAAGGGAGTGAATGAGAATACTGTTAGCTCACAACTGTTTAAGAGTCAGTTTAGCAATAGGAATATAAGGAATCGAAAAACGCCTGATAAGAGACACGATGAAAGGGCGCTAGAGATCGCTAAAGACCACCTTTACAACAAGAGACGCGTTAATTATACGAAGCTGCTACGCGAAACGTTTTTATTCGAGGAGAAAAAGGATCCGAAAAATGAATCGAACAAGAAAGTGGATGAGTACGAAGAAATTCGCAGGTATTTGGTAAGGAAAGAGAAGAATCGGAGCAGCCAAGATAGGTTTGAACAGCTCATAAAAATGGATATTGCTAGTGACATGGCTCCTCTGGAGGAGGCAGTTGAAAAATACAAGGTATGTGTACATCGTTTTGATGGATTGATAATTCATTGAATCACTAGGAGTTTAAGAGAAGCTTGCGCGAGAAGGACTTGCCAAGGAGAATACCGGTATTAGATCTCAGCAGAAGAGACGAAATGCTTGATGAGAAGAAAATGGTGGAGATATAGATCGTAACATATGCAATCAGTTTAAAGAAAGAAGTTATTTTTTAGAAGCGAATAACGATATTTGGACTTTTCTTTTTTTTTTGGTTATTAGTGGCAATATTGGATTTAGGCCGTTAAGCTACGATAGTTAAGGTTTTTGTTTTTGTTTTTGTTTTTTTTCATTGTAATAAAGTTTTAAAGTGATAAAACTGGTGTATTATTATACATCCTTTAATGCCGTTCTGGTTTTTTCATCTTATAGTACAGTTCCCTTAAAGCCTTGGATAGAAAAAAAGGTTCATCAATTCCTGTTTCTTGATAAAGCACAATGCTAAAAGGATTAGCATTTAGAAAAGCTTATGATAAATGGAAGTCCTCTTCCTTTGTAATGATAACTACCACTAAAATGCAGACACTGAGGAAGAATTCTTCGTAAAATTTCTCTATTGAACAGCAATATAAGAAAAAAATAATAATATCGGGAAGACATGACTAGTTTCCTGGTTCGGCTACAAAGAATGCGCTGTCAGCGCTTTGTTCGACTAGCAATTCCATGCAAAAGCAACAATTTCTAAATTTTAGTTGAATCGATACGGCTTCGGTTCATTATACTTTCAAGATAGATAAAAAAATAAGTATTATCCTTCAATAAATAAACGAACTCATTATCTTTATATTTAAAGTTATTTGAGAAGAATATGCCAAAGTTTGCAGTACTTCAAGACCTCTTCCAAGGCTTTTCGCACGGCTCAAATGAACTTCAGACTCTAATCTACAAGAACTATACGGAGCTTCATCGCGTACCAGCGAACCTCGGAATAGCTAAAGCACGCGCTAAAAAAACAAAGATTTTTCGCAGCAAAGCCAACACATCGAAACCTGAAGCCTCTATTCCCCTTTGCTGCAGCCCAAGCGAACTCAGTCATCTCGGCAGCTCGTTCCCATTATTCTTTGATTTCTTTCGTTTTTGTATCCTTCTCCTTGTAATAATCGTTCTCGTTAGTGGCATTTACAGCTTTGCTACCAATGTGAAAGAGAACGATTGCTTTGGCCTTCAAGATTGCGCTATCAATAATTTCATAGTTCGTCAGAGCTGGTTCAATAAGCATAATCAACAGAATCTCGTCGAGGCCCAGGGCTGGATCAACAACGCTTGCGTAGTCCTTTTAATCATCGCGATTTATTGCTACCGTCGCAGAGAATACAAGTCACTTAATGGCATTTACACTCAAACAGCAACCCCAGCGCTTTATACACTAAGACTTGAAGGAATATCTCCCAAAGCAACTGATGAAGATATCGAGGAGTACGTAAAGAGTAACCTGGATGAAAAAGACCAAGAGAGTATCGCTAAGGTAGTGCGAGGCTATGACGTGAAGAGACTCGTGAGGCAATATCGAGAGCTGAATCAAATCCAAGCAAAATGGACGAAATTATCTCAAATTGCTAAGCAAAGAAAAAATCCTAAGAAAATTCAGAAAAAATTAGATTCTTTGCAACATAAACAAGGTCTTATACAAGGGTCTTTGAGAAGATTAGTCCATGCAGAGGTTCATCCAACTAACATCTCGTTTGTTTCATTTGAAAGAGTTAGCGATGCGCAAAAGTTCTACAACCGTGTCAAGAAAAACACGTTTCAAAGGCTTTTGGGGACGCTTTTATGTAATTCACGTTGCTTTGCAAAGAAATCTCAGCTGTTTCAAAACCAATTTTTTGTCACGGTTGACTTTGCGCCAGAACCTACTGATATCCTTTGGGAAAACTTCGGAGTCTCCAACCGAGAGCACTTCTTGAGGTTTCTGCAAGCAAATATCCTGACGTTTGTTACTTTCGTGCTGGCTTTTTCTGTTTTCGTTGGAATAAAGGTACTTGATATACGGTATGTAAAAGACGAATCCAATGATGCTGACTCACGAGATGAATGGTCCCTTCCAGCGGGAGTATCATTTGCCTTGTCAATCGTAGTTATTTTGCTCAATCCAATTTTGATGGGCGTGATCCGATCAATGGAGAGATTCGAATTGAAGTACACTCACACGCGGTTTTTCTTCGGATTGGCGAACAAGATCGCCATTATTACCTTCCTCAATACGGCCTTCGCTTCCATTTTCGCGAATATCGTCGGCGCTTGGATCGAAGGCGATTTGGCATTCTCCAATGTCGATATTTTATTTGGTAAGCACGGGATTATCATAGATATCTTTTTCGTGTTCGCCTCGAATATGATAGTGACTCCGTTGCTTTTTCTCTTGCATCCTGACTGGCTTGTGTTAAAAATCAAACGATTTTTGCTCAGCCATGGGAAATTGCGTGAATACTCTCAAGCCGAGGCCAACGCGGTGTTTCAAGGGCCTTACTTCGATTTAGCGATAAGCTACGCTAGCTTGATCCGACAAGTTTGGTTTAGCGCATTCTATGCGCCTATCCTTCCGATATCATCGCTAATGAGTTTAGTTGGATTGTTCCTGACGTACTACGTTACCAAGTATCATTTGCTCAGGAGATGCTCGGTTCCGTATTACAAGATCGGCCCGCAGCTGCATGAAACAATGCTGAATTTGCTAGAGTTAACTCCGCTGCTGTTCGCCTTGGGAAATCTCGTCTGGGGGTTCGCCGTGAACCAAGGCCAACTGCTCTCGAGAAACTCTGAAATAGCAACTTATATGATGGTTGCTTTAGCAGGTCTGAATTTTCTCATGTCAAGAGAAGTTGTCAATGAGCGGATAATGAAGAAAGCGAGCAAAGTAGATGGCTACAAGACGTTTTCTGAGGCGCAAGAAGAATTTTACTCTGATTATTCCGTGCAGAACCCAGCTACGAGGAATGAGGCGATTCATGGCGCTGCTGAAGGGATAGCCCGACGCCAAAATTTGGTTTTTACGAAACTCTCTGTGTTCCAACATAGGAAACTGCGACGCTATTCAAGCATCGTACTGAACCAGGGCATTATCAATAATCTTGAAATCTACAGTTTAGTCCGAGCCTCCGCGAGTGTTTTCGCCAGCGACTCATCCGAAAAGATCGCCTCACAAGTCTCGAGGTCAACAACGTTGAAGATATTGCACGAAGAAAAGAAAACAGAGTCCCTTGCTAAATTACTTGGCATTGAAGGTACCAATTTCCCTGAAGACGCAATCGAAGAATTGCTACCAGGTAGGATGCTGGGTGAGGCAGTTCGTAATTGGGGAACAAAGAGGACTAGTGCAGCCAACGAGCAGCCGAAGGAAAAATCATTGATTGATGTCTCGATAGGGCCGATGACACATAAAGACATTGATTTTGAAAAGAATAAATCTTCATCTCCAGAGCTTGAAGGGAAAACTGCAGGGAACTCGAACGATATAGAGCAGCCACTTGAGTCTTTCCGAACCGGTACATTCAAAGAATTTATTGAAATGGACGATTTCTTGTCTTGGAAATCGAGCTTAGACCGACTGGCTGGGGAGAAAAGTTTCTTCACGCTGGTAGATAAAACCAATTATTTTTCAAAAAATGAAAGTTGTCTATAATTTTTTAACAGTTAGCTGTTGAGGCTGCCAGAGGGCTACCTCCAGTGAATTTTCGAATTGTTTTTCTCAAATAATCGTAATTCATACGCAATTACTTACGCAATATGCGTTCATTAGGGGTACTAGCAGAATTAACTATTTTATTTGGCTGGAAAGGGCTAACCTTGAAAAATACGAGCATTTTCTGAGGAAATTATATTAAAGCATTTAGGACGATTATCTTGAAGCACAGGAACATATTCACACGCAAACATCTATATGGACAACCTAAAAACTAGCTATATTATGCTTTTTTCTTAGTCGAGAATTTGCTTTTCAGTTTGCTCCTTTGAAATTTAGGTTTATCTTCCTTGCCAGACTTCAGCTTCGAAGCAAGTTTGTTTCCTCGTGGGGATAATTTCGATGCAAATTTCGATTTTGTTTCCGTTGTTCTATTGGTTTTCTTTCGAGGACCATACATTCTCTCACGTCTTCTTTTCTTTTTCTCGATTTCTTTCAGCTCTTCTGCCTCCTTTTGGGCTTTGTGCACTGCTAGTTTCTCTTCGAGGCGTTTGATATACATATTATGGACTCCAGGAGGGTTCTCAGGCTCGAGTTGAATCGGTTCTTTGAACTTGATTTCGGTTGCTTTCACGAGCTGGTTTTTGAGATCGGGATAGATCTCGACCTCTTTAAGGTCACCTGCATTCATCTTAATAAACCCAGAATTAAACCTTTCGATTACAAATGATTGATTATATACCCCTTTGAGCCAATATGGACCATATCTGTCTCGGAAAAGCCGGTTGACACGGAGATCCAATTTCTGCATGCACCTTCTAATTTCGCGATTTTTTCCTGTTTTAAGAGTAAGATACAACCAAGTGTTCCTTCCAGAGGACTTCAAGACTTCAACCTAATTACATTGTCCATTAAGACATTCTAACTGAGGTCATATTACGTCATAAGGACCATAAAATTGCCCTGCAATTTCCATTCCGGTTCTTAATTTTTCTATTTTCTTCTCATCGAGGTAACCATAGACTCTCACCTGGTATCTCTATTGGAAATATTAAAATACGCCTTGCTATATAATACACGTTACTCGTGGGATATTAGAGGAAGGATTCTCCATAATGTGAGCCAATTCGCCATTATTAGTTAAGAGAAGCAGTCCCTCGCTGTAATAATCAAGCCGTCCCTTGGAAATTTAATAAAGGAAGGGTTAAATAGGCTGCTTTACCACGCTAATCATATGCTCATCTTGCTTAAAGCCTTTCTCTCTGAGGTAGTCGAATACGCTTTTCCTTTTATCCGGGTCATCATGGGAGCAGATAAGCCCGGCAGGCTTATAAAACATCCATAATTTCGTGTTTTCAACAGTGAAACGCTTTAGTTCCTGGCCTTTTGCGATCGTGATTTTATCAAGTTCAGTCACAAGCGTGTTTTGCGTTATTTGCTCTCCATTTACATAAACTAAGCCTCTTGCTATCATTTCCTCGCTTTTTCTGCGCGAAGCAACCCCCATCCGACTCAGCACCTTCGTTAACCGAACCCCAGGTTTCTCAATCTCTCCCGAGGCAACAGACGCCAGGTCTTTCTGCTCTGATTGATTACTTCCAGCAACCATATCTTTAGCATTGTTGCCTATTAAATTCGATTGCTTTTTCTTTGTTAAAGAGGTCTCAACATCAATAGGATCATCTTCTTCAGGCGTTTTAGCAGAGTCAGGCTCTGGGTCCCCTTTAACCTTGACGATTTTGAACTCTTTTTTTCGGTCGCTATAAGAAACAAATGCTTCACCGAATTTGAGCACTGTTTTTTTCTCCGGAGGCGCTGTGGTATTGCTACTTTCGCTTTGGCTGAATTCAGCGATTCTTAGTGGGGTCTCGAACATTTTGAAAATGCTCGGCCGGGCCAAGAGCAGTCCTCGGCCAAAAGTGCCCTTTGCGATATTTAACATGAATCCAAAATATTATTTTATTTTGAGGTGATGAAATAGCAAATATTTCTGCTTAGCGCTGGCAAACTTTGCCTTCTCTGCAGCTATATCTTACGGATAACAAACAGACATCAATTTATTTTCTAAATCATAGGACTTTTCATAGCAGAGAGCCCTTGAATTTATTAGATTACATGGGACTGATGACTTATCATGGATGGGTACAAAAGAAATAAGACTTTTGTAGATAAACAAAAAAACGACACCTAAAATATTAGTGATGAAGGTTTGTAAAATACGTATTCCATTATAAAAGGGTGAAAGTTATTTGAGCAGTTTAATCATCATTTCCTTGAATTCGACGTAAGAAATCTGATAAAATACCATTATGATTAAGATCATTAATATATGTTTTCTGTACTTTTCCATCAGAGTTGGAGTCGACTTCCTTTAGGACTTCCAGCCAAACGTTTTCGTGGACATCTTTCTGACCAAATGCCTCTTTCAGCTCATCAATTGTAAGAAAACCGTTCCCATCCTAATCAAATGCCGCAAATTAGACTCTCACTCATTGGATCTTCCAATTACCTTATCAAAGAGTTTAAAAGCAGTTTCGAGTCTTTCCTTTGAAAGAAGATTTTGTCGATTTATCGCAGCAATTACAAATTCTACATTATTTGTTTTCCCTTCAGTATAAAATAGCAAAATATACCTGAATAATCAATCGCCCCGCTCTGATTATAGTCAATAGCTTGCATAATCGCCTCTGCGTCCTGCTCTGCAGTTTCTGAGTTCAAAATCTTTTTATAGCCTATCACCAATCCACATTGAAACACATTTCTCGAAAATTCTAGAACTACCATTAATAAGCTCTTCTTTAGTCAGCTGCCCGTCTCCATTCGCATCGAGCGCCTGGAATGTCTTCAGAAGGTCCTTTTTCTCTTCCTTCGATGCAAAATAATTAACTAAAAACACCCATGTCGCTTCCTGCAATTTTCTTTCGGCCTAGAGGACCATTAAAATCACGACTAACCCACATCATTATATCATACTCGGAAAGTTTTTAGGTTTTTCAGGGCGTTTATCGCAATAGGCTTCTCGACCTCTTGCGTTCCCACCATTTTCTTCAGCCAAGGGTCATTCAACGCTTGCTCCGCGCTATAGCGCTTCGAAGGGTCATACTCTAGCAGTTTTCTAATGAATTTCTTTGCTTCTTCCGACACCGGAGTCCATTCCTCTGAGTCAAAATGATATTGGCCCGCTGATACTTTATCCATAATGGCTTTATCATCCTTGCCATTAAATGGAGGATAACCGCACAATAATATGTAAAGTATCACGCCACATGACCAAATATCACATTTTTCATTGTATTTCCTACGTAAGACTTCAGGAGCGATATAATACGGCTATTAGAGCGATTAGATCTCTCTCTCTGTACGAAAGTCAAATCGATTACCGTTCCAAATTTCTGGTTCATTCTTTCGTTAGGGTCAAATTGTCTGGACGTACCGAAATCTACGACCTTTAAAATCGCGTCTTCCTTTTTCGATTCGTATAGGATATTCTCAGGTTTAAGGTCCCTGGAATATAGATATTAGAAGCGTCGAGAGAGAAATTCAGTTACCTATGCACGATTTTATTCTGATGGCAATAGAAAACTGCTGAAAGAATCTGTTTTATCGTAATTGCAGCCTGCTTTTCACTGAAATACTTCAATTGAATGATTTTATCGAAGAGTTCTCCGCCAGTGTACAGTTCGCTGACGATGTACAATTGCTTCTCATCCTGATAAAACTCAAAGATTTTGATGATGTTTGGATGGTCCTGGTCGTCAGGAGTTAGCGATGGCTGATTTAATGCAATTTACTAGGTTTTTCAGTATGTTGACTTCGTTGATTAACCTTTCTTGCTCTTCTTTGCTGGTTGAGTCCTTGTAAATGATTTTCACAGCACGGATGAGGTTCGTCTTTCGATGGACTGCCCTTCGCACTTCACCGTACGCTCCTAAAAATGAAGATATAAACATTATCTGATGGCAATCAAATTTACCTTTCCCTATTGCAGGATATTGAAGGCTATATTCTGCGCTGATTCTCCCGGTTTTCTCTCCAATGAGGTCCGTCTGAGAGATTTTGAAATCCTTTATTGCGTTGACTGTGGTCATGAAATGAATGAAAGAGGATTTCAGTGAGAATAAGAAAGATGACTTTACTTGATGATGCTTCCTTTGATCGCAGAGACGGGGCAGCGGTATCGCCGCCGGCTCGTAGAAGATTGTCATCGTGGAATTTTGGGATGATAGGGCTAATTTTTGAGCTTTTTTGTACAGCACAACCCATTGTGATTCTTTGTGAATTTAGTAATACGTCAAATTATTGTTTATGAATAAAACTATTTCATTTGTTCTCTTAGCAGTTTTAATTTGTCAATATTTTGCATAAAATGTTTTAGTGTAGCCTATATGAAGCCAGGCTTTATTAATACGATAATTAATGATCTTAAGTTTCAGAATCTAATTAAAATGCGTTATAAGTGTCGGAAAATTTGTTAAATTGGTAGGAAGCTTCTTCATAGTTGAGACTAAGAGCATGCAAGTATGAGGGTTTAGTGGGTTTGAACGAAGACGAACAATAAGGCACTGGTGTTATTTGAAACAGACTGCTGAAGACAATTCTAATTTTTCTCGAGACTGTGCCCGAGATTAGAGCTACAAAATTGCGGTTTATTGGGTTTAGTCTACCTTGATCTCGTAGTAGTTACGTTCTCTAGGAGAGATCCCATGCCAACTGCGCTACGAATAAGCGTTTTGAAGTAGAATAAGGATAGTGAAAAATTGATATTGGTTTAAGCCATTAAATTTAGGCAGTCAAACTAATGCGATATGAAGAATGCATCACTCATTCGTTGAAGAGCTCCTTGAGGGTATGAACTGCAAATCTCACATCGTCACCTCATCATTAGAGATTGGCTATTTACCAAAAGGGCAGATAGAATCATTGTTATAAGCACTTCAGTTAATTTCACATATCGTAGGGTGCGAAAGACGATATTTACTCAGCCAAATAAATGCGTTATTCAGTAGGAATTATTGCAAATATAAATTACTATCTCTAAGTAATTAGGTTTTCAATCTGTGAAAGGAGGCATTCAAATATTATTTGTTAGCACTTCGAAACGACCTTTCAGCTCTTATCTTGTAAATGCGATTTTAATTACAACACAATAGTATACAAATATAGAATTGATACTCATATTTCCTTTCTCAGGAATGCTTCTGTTAGTATTAAATTGTTTCATTAATTTAATTTAAAGTCTGACACCTTAATAATAGAAATATCCTTACAACGGTGATTCATAAGCCTTTCTGTTATTATTTGTACTGATATAAGACGATTTATTATGATTACAATTACATTGAGAGATTCATAGCTTATTAGAGATTAGTAGGACAAAATTCCTATTACCACTGAAAGGTGTTCGAAATAAAATATTCAATACATTTACTCAGTTTGGATCAAATAATTTCGCATTTATTTATTACCATTACAGTTTATATTGATTGAAGTCTGATTACCTTTGCTAGGACTAAATATGTGAAAATTTTGTATTTTCCACTCCCAGCTAATTGCTCTCTGTCTATTCAGAGCTTCCAATTTCCTCTTATTGCCAACGTTTAACCCCAAAGAAAGAATTTCATTATTTCAACTCTTTTGCGATTTATTTCTTATCATTTGAAAAAATTACTAATGAATTATCATTCCGCGCAAGCCTCACGCCAAAATTAAGGAAATAAGTTTTATTTTTTGAATAATCAAATTGAGGCTTCCAAAGAATTCAATTTATCAAACAATTAATCGAAGCACCTGAGTTACACAATGGCAGAGAAAGCTGACGTAACTATCTCCCATTTCGCTCGCTAAAACCATTTTAGACTACCAAAACCCAAGGTCAACAACCCTCCCTTCAATCTCTCCCAATCAGAGCTTACCTAGACCAAACCGTCGTTCCTCTTCTCCTTCAAGGATTATCCGAATTAGTCAAAGAAAGGTAAACTCCGCCTTTTCTTCATATCAACTCATCTCTTCCTCGCAGACCTCAAAATCCAGTTGAATACCTCGGAAACTACCTCTTGAAACATAACCCAGAAAACAACGAGGCCAGTAACAAATGATAAACGCCGAGAAGCTAGTCTTTTCTCCATATTTTTCATAAAATCGATGTTTTTTTAGCTATATATTGTTGCTAACCGCGCCCATAGTATACACAGGTTTATAATTGCCCATAATCATCTTCATGTTCAACAGCATTGTGATTTCCATTCACTCCCTTAAAATCATCAAAAAGAGAACGAAATACTCCTTATCAAACACAACCTCAATGCCTGCAATGAGATCAATGCACCTCTCGACCTCAGAGTTACCGTCTCATTATATTTGAGTACGCGGGTCAAAGGCGGTCTCTGAAATTTATAAAATTTTTTAATTAACTTCGATGAGCTTTTGGCAAATCTGCGAAAATCTTTCGACTTATAATAGCTAGGTCACCCACAAGCTACCCAGCTTTCAATACACTGCTTTTGGAACGGTTTCAATCAATTTTTATTAAAAAGAACAAATGCGAGGAAAAAAAACTGGAGCGAAATAAGTTGAATGAATCATCTTGATACTCATCTTAGATGAGTAAAGCTCAATTAATTTTTAAACAATAATTATCACCTTAGATAACTTAAGTACTTTAATATCTCCTTGTCAAATATGGTGGAAAGAGCTGAAAATCTTGACATTGTTGAAGAAGAAAAGTAAAGCTTGCCCCTCTGAAGCTGTTTAAACCGCTCTATAGCATCGAACACATTGAAGGATGGGTTGTTGCCGAGGACCCAGACTCAGGTAAAAACCTTTTCGATGGCTTTCGTAAGCTAACCCTCGACAAATAGGCGAGTCTTACTACCTCAATATTTATACCAACGAGACGCAACAAGAGAAACCGGAAGCTGTGCTTAAGTTCGAAGCGGAACAGAAAGTGAGCTGGTTTTCCAATTGAGTTAACAACTATTTCACTTAGGCCTTGCGAGAGGGACAAGGAGCCGATAGCGGCGCCAAGAAAGACGGCCCAAGGGATCTTATCAAACAGAAGTCCGTTCTTGAGGATATCAAGGCGATTTCAGCGCTTGGTAACGATTTTTTTTTTAACGATCCATTCTCAAGGGTTGATGAACTTTAAGATAAATATGCCGCGGTGGGAAGACAAGCGACCGAATACACGATCGAAAACACGCCATTTTCAGTTGACTCTGAGCTGTAAGCAATCGCTTTCCTTCAGACTTTGACATTTCCATATGAAGGAATTTCAAGACTCTCGACACTGAATTCATTAACAAAGTTCAAGAAAACGATTTCTGGATCTGGGCCAACAGTTATGTTGTGCCAAAGAGCTCGCTTTTTAAGAAGTTCACGATCGATCAAACGCTTAGCTATCAACAAGTAATCAGCATCTTTGGTGAAGATCTTGACTGATGGTCCGAAATTCATAGTCTAACATCGATAAGCCTCTGACACAAGTCAGTTCCTCTTTCAGAGATATTACCTCCCAAACTTTCAAAAGTAAGCTAAGCTCATTCTATGTGAAACTTATCCATGTCGCTACCTTTAGACATTTTGAGTTATTGCGGTGATAGAAGCTCCAGCAAAGACTTGCTCGGACACGCGAAAAAGCTTATGAAGTACGGTATGGAACAATCATCCGAAATTCGAGATGAAATCTATATCCAACTCATTAAGCAACAACGCAATAACCCTAACCCGTAAAAAAAAAAGTCATCCCTCTGAACTAACCACCTGACTCTTAGAGATAAAGTTGTTAGAGTCTGGAAGCTCTTCGGTTTAATTTCAAGCGTTATTTCTCCATCTGAGAATCTTTACTACCCACTTTTGAACTATCTCATGAGCGTCTCTATCAATGAAGAAATCGACGACGAAATCAGAAGATACGCCAAGTTCACATTTAAAAGAATTTACCGTGCCTTCGAAGACGAAGCCAGAAAAAGAGAGCCATCCGCTGACGAAGTTATGTACGTCGAGGTAATCAGCTTGATTATTCGTAGCAACTAATACGATTGGGATAGGCAAGAAAACAAATTATGGTTCCAATTTATTTCTTAACTGGAAACCACACTTTTGTTCCAATTGAGTCCTACTCTAATGCCTCCGAAGTCAAGGAAATCTTGCTCAAAAAGTTACAGCTTGAAAAAACTAAGTGGCAATACCTTGCGCTCTACGAAATCGTAGATCGCAAAGAACATTTGGAAGAAAGATTCATCGAAAATCACGAAAGAATTTGCGATATCTTGGCTATTTGGGATCTCGATAGAGCACAAAACAAGCAAGATAAGAACGACTACAAGCTGTACCTCAAGGTCAGAGTTTTCTTCAGACTCTACGACCATGATATCGATGCTGTGGTCATGTACTACACACAGGTGATTATTTTCTTTCTTGAGACGAGGGAGTTTACCATCTATTCAATTATAGTCTTGCTATGACGTTATTCACTCAAGAATCCCTGTTTCCGAGGATGAAGCTCTGCATCTTGCAGCTCTTCAATTGCAGGTCGACTGGGGAGATTTCTCAGAGAAGAAGAAAGAGCAGTTCATGTAAGCTTTATCTATTTCGAGCAAATCGCCTCACTCTTTACAAAGCGAAAAATACCAAGAATATATCCCATATGCCAAAGCTGATTCTCATACTGTCGATGAATGGTGGAGCCTTGTAACTAAATCATTCTTCAATTGGAAGTGACTTATCGGGATTGCTATTTGTAGGTCCAACCATTCTGGATGAAATTGAAAGGTCAAGAGGCAGGAGATGCTCGCTGGGCATACCTCGAATGGTGCCGCCAGCATCCATTGTATCTCTCTCACCAATTCTATGCTGCCGTAAATTTTGCATTATCCCTTCGTGTAATAATCACGAATTTTTGCCTTGAATAGTTCACAAAGAGAGGAGAGGAGCACTCTGGCGTAGAATTCCCAGAAATGCTTGTTTTGGCTGTCACTCCAGAGGCATTAGTCATTTGCGACCACAAAACCAGAGTAAAAAATCAGTCGAAATAACCCAAGTTCTTAACGGATTTTTCATCATTAGGAAGTCATTACCACCTACAAAATGCACCAAATTTTGACTTGGGGTGTCTCGACTGAGTATTTCGTCCCAGTCACAGGCGATAAGAACGCTTATGAGAAGGTTTACTTCGAAACTCCTCACGTACATCTCTATTAACGAACCAAATGAATAATTTTGCTTTGATTATTGATAGGCAAGACAAATCGACTTTTTGTTGCAGTCATACACTAGATTGAAGCTCAAGCAACCTATTCCTACCAGTCTTACCAAAGTTACTCACTCCACGAAGCAGCAGTTCGGTGCTCAGGCTCATGTGAGCAAAGTAAAGATGGCGCCAAGAAACGCTATTATCTTCCCGAAGAAATAATGCCCTCAATCTCCTCTTTCAATATGAAGCAAAAGAAGAGAGGGAAATATATTCAACTCGGGTCTCAAGTTTTTAAGACACATAAATATTTTAGAGTTGAGTCACCTTACACATTAATCATTGGAGTTCATATTCGTTTTAGAAATTCTACTATCTGAGGCTTATATTCCAAAATAGCCACAATAATCAATCGGAATTTGAAACTTCTTCTTTATATTGCTCAAAAACAAAAAAGACATGCTAGATCTATCTTAGGAAGAATCAAATTTGATATCAGACGCTCTTTACCTCGAATTTAGACGCTGCAAGGTATTGTTAAATGTTTTCTCTTCGGTGATATTAGCTGAATTCGATTAACGAGCTCAAAAAATAAAATAATACGATTTTACTAAGAAGCACATAGCATGGAACCTGGACAGGTAATTTCGATTGTTTTTCGTCTCAGCTTCAACAATTATGTCAAAATAGTCTAAAAAGGTCAAGGACTCTGCAATGGGTGCAAGAGCGTTCTATCTATTCATGGCGGCATTCACTTTTTTGATCTTCGGAATGTACGACAACCAGCTCAGAGAGGCGATCATCAATTTCAACGTTTTATATGTGGTGCCGTTTTTCGTTTTGATGGGAGCCAGCTATAGACTCTTCGTTACTTGTGGGAGCAACCCAGGGTTTTTAGACAAGAACGAAAAAGCGATACTTGAGCTGCAAAACAAACAAACAGGTAATTTCGACAATGTGGTTCGTTCTATCAGCGACTTTACGCAAAGATGAATGTGAGAAGGAAGTAGTGATTTCGATTCCGACGGAAACGACAGTAAGTCTGATCAGCTCGGAGGAAAACCCAGAACAAGTGAAAACTACCGACGCACCAGCTAATATCAGCTCATCAATGGAGGTTGGTGCTGAGAGTGGGGAGAGTGAGGTTCCACCGAAGAAGTTTTGTGAAAAATGCCAAATTTACCAAGAATACCGTTCGAAACACTGTCATTTATGTGGACGATGTGTTAGAAAGTTTGACCATCATTGCTTTTGGGTTGGTAAGCGAAAGAGTTATTCAGCATGAGACTTATTGCTTGGCAAGGCGGTTGTATTGGAGAATTTAACCACGGCAAATTCACCATGTTTTTAGTGCTCCAGACGTTATTGCAATGCTGGCTTATAAACATCGTAAGTCCTTATTCCTTTGTTTGGGAAGTTGATAAACCTATTGACATGAATATTAGTCCTTTGAAGCGGTGGGGAGGTATCCTGATAGTAAGTCTCAAGAGTATGGCGCGTTTTGCGTGCTCGGAGTTGTCCATGTGTTATTCGCGCTTTTTGTCGTAAAATATTACTTTCATTACATTACTAAATCAAATGAAGGGCATTTTGGCTGGATTCCATGTGTTTTTAATCGCCAGCGGCCAGACAACCTGGGAGTTCCTAAGAAAAGGCTCAATTGAGTACCTGAAGCAGTACCCAAGAGGGTTCTATCCGTTCGACTACGGAATTCGCACGAATCTACGGTTAGT
>ENA-UOTZ01001205-UOTZ01001205.1-compost-metagenome-genome-assembly--contig:-NODE-1205-length-18731-cov-3.404042_pt1 | contig 18731 bp, 16 predicted proteins | sample MGYA00238144_ERZ746983 | MGnify/ENA primary metagenome ERZ746983 (study PRJEB28759, sample SAMN06268863) | compost metagenome | isolation source: single cell | place: USA: California, Emeryville, Joint...
ATGGATCTCTTCAATCCACCGCGTGAAAGCAGAGCTGAATTTGATTTGGATTTTTCATCAATTGCATTGATTGAACCCTTGAGCTCAGCTAGTGAAGAAAGCGAACCTTTTCTTGGCGGGTTAATGTTTCTGATCGAGATAAGGCAAGAACTGGAGTCTCGTTGTGAGAGTTGTGACTCACTGCGATAGATTCCAGCTTGGCTTTGACTTCGAGGGGGCGAAACGTCAACAGCAATGAGCCGATCTTCCATTAAGTTTTAAATGATTAGATAAGGAAGTTTTATCTTGAGTTATAACACTGATTATGTGGCCTAATGATTTACTCAGCTGAGACTCATTGAAACTCCTGGTAATGAGAAACTTCTTCTAAGCTATCGTAATAATGCTTCTATGTTATCTTAGTAAATTAACTAATTGGATATAGCCTTTTCTTTGAATTGATTTGCCATTAGTGAATAGCAGATTTCTGTTCATTGTCGAAAACTAACTATGTTGAGTAACGAATATAATAAATACAGAGCATCAGTTGTCTCTTGCCCAAAATATAGATTCCCTTGCTATTATTTTAGTCGTAGTTTATTTCTATTTTATTGAGCTGTTTATGCAAGAGATTCAAAGCCTTCCCGTACGAAACATCGCTAATATGGACGTACGCCGGTGATTGCTGATCCATGATTTTCTTAAGAATGATAATAGTTAACCAGAGGAGATAGCTGAATTTACTTGAAGCTGCTCAACATATTTCTCTTCGCGAGCTTTAGTTGCGCTTACTTTAGCGCTTTTTTCGCTAAGTCTTGCTCGTGCCGTTGAGTAACCGCTCAGATAGGTTGGCGACATAGGCTAGTAATCAAAGGAGTTGAGATCATGCGCAAATAAACGAAGCTAACCTTCTTGAGTGAGTTTATTTGCTTTTTCTCAGGGTCCACTTTTCCAGTAAATGGAGATTTAGGAATTGTGAACTGTTGGCCTGATTTATGAGTCGGAGTTGATTCTACAATACCAGACCATATAATTAATACACTTGAAAGATATGAGTCGTTACTCGTAAGAGGATTATTCAATATAATCTCCTTCTCTTCCTTTTGCTGTCTAGCAATCAACTGCCTCCTCAAAAACTGATCTGTTCCTCTAGAAGAAAGCGCTGTGGCGTCCGGATTCAGATTCCAATGATGGGTGTTCTAGACTCATTTAACAGAGAACCAACTTTTTGCAAATTACGATTTTGGGCTGGAAAGTGCAATCTTCAAGGTCTTTGTCGGCATCTTTCTGCTTACTCTTTTCGATTTTGAGCTCCTTCTGAGAACTCCAAAGTTTCACACGTTCATCAAAGGGCAAGAGTTTGCTCGATTTGGGTGTGCTGAGAATTTGAGGTTTAAATGTACATTCTTCATCAATATCATCGTCAGGCTTTTTCAGCTCCATTAACAACTTCTTGCTTTCTAGATGCTTTTGGTTCTATACAAGCTGTTGAGACTAGAGAGAGAAACCATGGTACTCTTAGCAGAAGCTCATCCCATTGTTTATTGCCCGATAATTTGCCATAATAGTCAATTTTCTCAGGGCTGCTTGTCTCAGTCTCAGACGCTTTTCCTTGACTTCTTTGACTCCTGGGAGAGTAGATGTCTCTTTTAGGTGTAGAAAGATTCGAGCTTTCCTTTCCGGCTGCTTAAGTGGGCTTAAAATTGGTTTAGAGTGAGCAGAATACCTTTTCCGATGGGTGAAAACTGATTGCTGTCTTTCGCATTCTATATGGAGTTAGAGCATACGAAGTGGTGCATTTATAGACCTTATTATTTGGACAAGTAATGGCTTCTCCATTGCTTGTTGCTGTTTTCTTGCCATTTGTAAAATCGTAGATAGCTTCTTCAGCTTTTTTATATTGCTGTCGATGCTCATCGCTTGGATAGATTGGCTTATAAGGGCTAAACTGGATGGAGTTATTTGCGATCTCGTCAAGAGCGTCTTCGGGATTTCCTGAGCACTCCAAATCTATGTATTGAATAAAAATCTTCCTCACATTGTGCGAGAGTAAAATCACCTCCGGCCTCATAACTCTGGCTGTTGATTTGCTCCTCGAGCCATTTCTTGTGACTCTCAAGTTTATTTTTCAGCTCTTTATTGAGCAGCTGATGCGCCATCTCTCTCTCTTATTGCTAACAAATAATAATGATAATTTTATTGCTAATGAGTTGAGACTCATCATTGCTCTCTCACTTAATTATTGCCTTCTCTTGAGGATCCTCAGATCGGAGTTATTCATATTAAGAACATATTTGGATAGGCCTCTATCATTCTATTGCCCACTAAGTATTGAATTCTCTTTTCTCATCTCTCACTTTCAAAAAAAATTTTAAAAAATCATCTTGTATCCGCTACCTGCTACGAGAATATATTGTGATCAGACCAGCCGCTGAGATTTTCTAATGGCAGCTAGTGAAAGTATTGAAGAAAGTCTAGCCTGACGATTTGGTTATGAGATTTTCGAAGGCTTAACCAAGAACTGATAGAATAGATAAATGTCGAAAACATAGCCGAATAAAGTTTTCATTTCACGTTTCAGAAAGTAGAGAGTTATAAAATAACTGAAAAAAGAATTAGTTTTCAAAGCGCAATCCAAGTGGAGAGCTTTTGAGTTTTTTCACATACTCTTCTCCTCTAGCCTCGCTAATGGTTTGATAAATATCCTCGTTTGTTTCATGAGCTCTTATTCCCAGTTGATTGTCAGTGATTCTATCGATTTTCACGGCAAGCAAAGCGAAAAGCATCCCAATGGCAATTCCCAAAGCGTCCACTAAAAAGACCCAATAGTACCCTCCTTTATAGCTCTTTGTACTGTAAATTATTTTGCTGTTCATTATCGGAATCAAAGCCTGAACCGTCTCCATCATCCAGATCCCAATACCCATGGCCATTCCCAGCATCTTATTATCTACTAGTCTCGCAATCCCTACTTGAATAGCCAGATTGGACGCAACTTGGAACACTCCTTGTATCAGAATTGGAATGATAGGCAAGACGCATTGATTGCAGTCAGGTAACACTGCTTGCAGAACGCAAGCCACTGTTCCCAACACAGTAGCCAATATCAACTGCTCTCCTATCTTGCCGTATTTATCGATTAGCCAGCCTAGCACAGGAGACACTAACGCTGTTCCTATGCCCTGGAATTGTGCTAGAGAATCCGCTATATACTCAGAGAATTTATAGCGTACCTTGAGATAATCGACTCCAATGAGACTTAAAGGCGTTAAGAAAGCCTGCGCGAAAACAAACGGCAATATGAAGAGCCAATAAACCAGTCCGAATTTCTTGAAATAATTCTCATCCATCTGTTCCTTCATCTGAGTAGTGTTGAGGAATTGATTAATTTCATCCTCTCTATATTTATCCAAATGACAAGCAAATAAGCACGCTCCTAATGATAAGAGGCAAATAATAACCGAAAGCGAGAAAGCAAAACCAAGACTATACCCGCTGATATTATAAAGCCAAACATAGCAGACACCAATCACTACTGCAAATCCAGAAGCTACAGTGGTAGTGATCGATAGAGCGACGCCGAGGTTCTTGTTTCGAAACCACTTGCAGACCATCTTAAAGCAGACCAAATTAAGTGTGTCAAAAGCCAGAGAATTGATGAAATAGCCGAGACAAATAACTGGAAAACTGGCAGTCGCGCCTCCGATAGCGATTACGATAGATGCTAAGAGACTGACCAAAGAGCTGTAAACAAAGCTTTTCCTGCAGCCATACTTATCCATCAGGTAGCCAGTGATGATTGGCATCCAGAATGAACCCATGGTACACCAGAAAAAAATAATACTGGACTGCCGATCGGTGATATTGAGGTCCAATTCGATAAAGGTATATAGGAAAAACAGAGAATTGAGGGTGCATAATGCTGGCAGCTGTGCGACGGTTACCAATGCTAGAAGATACCATCGTAATCTGGATACTCCAATATTTGCAAATGCCATGTTAGATATCGGTTTCTCTAGCTTCTGAGGGAGTTTTACCTCCAAGAAACTTTGCGTAGCAAAGCTTGTTAGGAATCCTGAATGATAGAGCACTTTTGATTGGAAGAGCTCGCTGCCTTTCTGTGGTTCTATGTTCATTTTGACAGGTACCAATTCAAAATAATTTGTTTTACAAATATTTAGGTGGTATTCATGAGCGCATTTTACGCATCTGAGAAATTTCCAAATAACATACACCAAATACCGCTTCATTTCTTCCTTAGAAAAAGAGACTGATTTCAAGCATAGATGTTTCACGGGGACTTGACTTTTCATTATCTATCAGCAGTATCGAACTAGATGGAAGAATCATAGTTTTGGGGGAGGAGTAACCCGAAATGATTGTTTACCATTTCCTTCGTTGATAACAGCGTCATGAAGTGTCTTTGAGGAATAGGAAGAAATCCTTGATGCATAAATATCACAAAATAAGCCTCGCTATGCATCGCTATACGAAGCGGAAAATTTCTCCAATGTATCATAAACTTTATTTAACGAATTTAATTGTCAAGATGCTGCAACTTCTCTCTTAAAGTTGCTTTATGTCCACGCCTCCTATAAGAAATAACAAGCGTACAATCCGCTATTCGCAAATTAGTCCTCGTCCATTGGGAAAGTTGCCTGTTGTCTAAAATTCATGCTTACCACCTCCTTTCAAGGGCATCACCAACTCCTCAATCCAGAAGTGTGAGCACTGAACACCAACGACCATTAGCTGGAAATGCCACTCCCAGGGTCAGAGAATCTCAGGGTATTTTTCTCAGCAGAAAGAAATACTACAGCAATCCGAGAGGTAATCCAAATTCTTCAAAGCATGATATAAAGCGCGCTTCGATTGAAAGAGTTTCAAAAAATTGTGAATGAAGAGAATGTGCAGCTCGTTTCAAAACTCGTCAAGATACATACTCGTGGCAGAGACACATCTGCCTATGTACTGAAAATGAGAGGTTGAGCATATAAACTCACTGATCTTGTTTATAGGGGAGCCCAAATCAGTCGAGATCTCCTATAGATGATCGCCTTGACACTGATAGGTCAAGATTGAATTATCAGTTGCGACGAGAGAAAGAGAACGAAAGAATTCTCGAAGAAAATAAACATTTAGCAGTCAAACTGATTATGAAGTAAAAGAGAAATTGTCTGTTTCCTAAGTTACGAAGTATCAATTAGAAAACCGGTTGTTGAAGCAAGACCGAGACATGTGCCTTATTCTGAGGAGATGCTAAGAAAAATGAATTTCGAGCTCAAAATGAAAAGAGAAAAAGCGAGAATAAATGCGGAGAACGACAGACTCATAGAAAAGATACTAAAAGCGTAATATTTGCTCATCGGAGAGAGCTGAATCCTATTTTCTTTATTAAAAAAGGAAACCAGTGCTAAACCATAAAACGTTCGATCATCAATTCGGTCAACACCGACAGCTTGTTCAAAGACTTGCAAAGTATCCATTGGATCACAGCATTGATTTGACGTTGAAGTAAAGAAAGTGTTGTGCTATCAAAGATGAATTTTTGTAGTAACTACCGGAAGCCCGGAAGAAAGTACATAAATCATAACATTCCACCATCGAAAAGTTCTCCAAAGCATCACCAAGATATGAGTTCCACTCCTCCAAGGCAGAGAAAAGGTACAGTAGTTTAAGATAATAAATTGAACGTTTTTTTTAGTGGAGAAGCTGCCGACAGAATTTACCCCTAAGCTCAATAGACCTCAAAAAGTCGTTCATGATCGAAGTAATTTGTGGTGATAAAACAATTTTTCAAATGGATCTAATTCAGTGTAATATTATAAGAGGATTTTGGTTTCCTCATTCATTTCAGGGGGGGGTCTTTTTGAAATGAACTGCATTTTTGCTGTTCTTATGATTCTTCTTCTTATTGCATCTTTATGTCTAAAGTTGAAATTTGGAATGTGTTGATATGTATTCCAGCGTTTGTTTCCGATGCAATTCATAATATTTTCTTGCTTAACTTTACCAGTACATGGTAAGATTCACCTTAACAACATCGGAATCTCTTCCTAACTATTCATTAATTCTCTAAGTTATTTTAGAGTGCTAAAAATCTCTTAGACATCAATCTAATACTCAGGTTTTAGAGGAATCATTCTGATGAGTAAATCTGGATATTTTTTAAAATCCGAGGGTAACATACGCGACCTAATGACCTATTAGAGACAATAAAGGTCCAAACATCAAATTTACTAAATGAAAACTATACACGAAGCAAAAGAGTGCCTCTTGAATTGTTCATACATACTTTCCCTACCTTTCCCTACCTTGTGAATTAATAGTACAATTCTTGCTAGTGTTTTGGGCTATTTTAGCCATTATTCTGAAGTTTCCATAGGAGACGCGAAGGATGTTATCCTTTTGAACGCGTCTAAACGCCTTCTTGATGTGCAGATACAATCACTACCATGCTCTTCGAAGTAATTAGGATCATTTAGTTTCTCTTGGTAGCATAGCGGCGTTTTGTTGAATACTACTGGAGTTGTAAAGTGGATGTATTGACATCGCCTTCCATAAGAGCAATACCCATGCTGATGGAAATTAAAGCATTTGATCGGTGCTTTGCGGTCTTTTTGGGGCCCTTTGTACCTTTTTTCGGTATCTCCATGAGCAAAAGCACATCTCTTGCCATAAGGACAGCTTCCTTTCGCTTCCCAGAACTTACACATCTCAGTTTTGAATTTAGCAACAAAATCCTCTCTTGTCGCTTTCTTTTTCTCTTTCTTCTTGGTTTTCTGAGACGAGCTGGCTGCTGCAGCGGTATCGGCACCTCCCATATTGACTTGTGAGTCTAAATGAGTGTTGTTTCCTTCAACTCGGTCGTCCAACAACAAGTAATCACTTGACCAGATTCTCTTTCTCAAGCCTGGCTCTCCAGTGTAATTAAATTGGGTAAAATCTTCCCAAGATAGAGAGATTTTCATGCCTTTGCTCACCAGAGGTGCCCCTTCTTGAACATTGAATTGCATCATGTGTGGATGAGAAAAACGTGATCAGCGTGCTTGAAAATTTTTCCTAAATCGGTTCAAGTAATTAATTATTACAACACGGCTTCATATCAAGGCTTAAGAATGATGATGGAATTATCAATACGTACGCAGTTTAAATTTTAGTGGAAAAATGCGTATTAATATCCTGAGCCAGGCTTTGATTTGAAAAACCAATTCCACGAACTAAAGTTATTTTATTTGATAAAACCTTTGAAATTCTTAAGAAACTATGAATCACGTCTTCTAATTTTGGAATCTGACTTTCTAAGGATGAAAAAAAGGAAAATTCTAATCGTTGTCCAGTCTCCTGTCTGTTTAGAATGTCCTCGTTTCGCTAAGCCTCTCTGTTGAACTAAGAGAAGGTTTAGGCGCGAAATTTAAATTCAGTACATTCAGTTGATTTGGAATGGCGTCATTCGGAGCGGAATTAGGTGACGCATTAATTAAATTGCGACGATAAAAGGAAAAGAGAAATAGAGAATACAAAGTGATTCATTAGGGTTTAATATCAGTTAGAATGGGTTCATTCTTCCTACCTAAGGCTCGAACATGGTAAAAAAAAAAAATGGATCCAGGAGCAGTTAATGTGAAGTAGTATACAAATTTAAAGGAAGATTGGCTTGATGAAAGGGTATCATCAAGAATATTTAAATCAAAGATCAAAGGAAACTTTTTCGTTGATTGAGACTACTGGTTTTACATTGCAGAAGCACCATTTTAAGTCAAGTCATAATTTCAAATGAAATTTTAAGTCAAATAATTCAAAAGGGAACGATTTTCGTATTTGTTTGTAATACAATGGCAATGCAAAATGAAGAGCATTAGTCCAAACGTTTCGAAAATTCTGGAATACTCTGAACTGATACTAAAGTAATGAAGTAGCAACCCGGAATGCTGATCAGGACATCATATAGCCATATCCGTAAGATAACAAAAACAAACGTCCTCTAACAAATTCCATAAAATATAATCACTCTACAGCATTATTAACTATTTTTCAGAATCAACTAAAGAGATAAGTTTAGTTTTCCTCTAATCCAATAGTTTTTCACATCCATGAGAAAAGAAATTAGAAGAACGCATCGAATCACTGCTTTGTTTGCTTTTCAACAGAACTCTTTTTTTTATAGTTTGGTTTTTCTTCTTAAATTACTACTTTTGCTTAAGGTAGTGACTGACTGACACTTCGTTTCAGATATTATTTTCTAGCATTGCACTGATTAAGTGCTATCAATTCACTAAAAATAATCGAACATTCAAGAAACAAAAATGAGCAATGCTTACCAAAACTTCTCTCAGAGAACTGGCAATCAATCTGACGTGCTTTCTGACAAGCAATCAGCACATAAATTCGGAGGTCATCAGGACCAAGGAAGGATATTTCAAAACAAACGAACAGTAAACTCCCTTTCAGATCCGGAAGGATATCAGCTTCAAGATCAAAGATACGTACCTCCAGGTGGTTTCTTACCAGAGCAATTCTCGATGATGAAGAGCAGCGTTGTTTCTAGGAAGCATATGCAGCAGCTGAAAAAACAAGAAGAATCAGCTACTCACTTTTACTACTTGTTTTGGCTAGCTTTCGTTCTCTATGTGGTATCAGCTGCGGTCATGATTCATCACAGGTTTCAGTTCGGAGAACAAAATGTATTAGGAAAGCTGCTTTCAATGATTACTATTGTAGTTGGAGTTATATCATCTATTGTGGGAATTCGAGCTTTCCAAAATGAAAATGGGAAAATTTTGATCTGGTTGAAGTGGTTTTTAGTGGCTATTGTGCTGCTGAATATTGCAACTGGAGTTGCAACAAAACTCATAGTGCTGTTCGTGATAGCTGGAGTAAATATCTATCTGAGTTATGGTTGCTTTAGACTGGAGAAAATATTTTCAGAAATGTCCCAGCTGCGTCACGAGAGATATCCCTTGGTTTGAATTATTGTGCTGCTAACTAATCTAAGGCCAATTAATATATATCTAAATTGTATGCATGGATGCTGCTTAATGTAGATATACTTATTTCTTCGCATTTTTCCTACATAACCCTTAATTAATGTCTTCATAATGACTTTCATGAATTTTATCCATCAGTTTTAATCATGTGAAAAGTGCATTGGGAGATGTATGCCAAATATCTCATCATTTTCTATATTGATATGTACGCAAGTGTAGAAAATGTGAAGAAAAAGTGCTTTTATAAAGTATTGGAAGGTATTGTTTTCCTTTCAGCACAAAGCACTCTCTTGACTCTCAATTATCCCAATTTTTTTTCATGTGTAATTCTTAAGCAAATTCTTTATCTCTTGGCTTTACTGAGCTTATTATGATTTAGTTAATTCTTTGTACATTGAACTATCCACACGCCAATGGCTGATCTATATATATTATATTCACCGTTGATATTTCAGTATCATAACTACACGTATGTCTAGAGTACAGATTATATAGCTCGAAGAAATCATTTCAGCCATGGCAAATAATTCATTTTGTCTCCAAAATAGAAATCTCCTAATCCATTCGTTTCCTATGCCTGCCACATTGCAAAACGTGCGTTCTATTCTATGTGGAGTATATTCGCTATATTTTACCCATTTCTCAAGCTTATCGAAATTCAAAATTTCGATGCCGTTTAGAGTTATGGTGGAATTCTTTTTCAGAGACTAACTTCGATTAGGGAGAAGCAAAGCTCAAATTGGGTACAAATCCTAGAATCACTTCCCCCACTGCGCGGACTTGTTAGAGACAGTTGGGATGGCTATCGAAATGTATTTCCATTAATCGAGCGGCCATTATTGCTCAAATCTATCTATTAGTTGGTGCTGTTGGAGGACCTATGCGAAGAGATGCTTCTTTACCTCACATACTAGTTTATCGGTATGAGTTCTACTTCTCATTGTTGAACAATTGATTTCTATAATTTAGCTACTCTAACAAGGCTCATCAATATACTACGAATTAATTTATATCCTGATTAAACTTTTTCAAGATTTAGGCACGTCTTATAAAGAATAAAATCAAAGATTTACAAAGATGCAGAGCAAACTTAGATTCAGAAACGTCTACCCAGAAGTCCACAAAGAGAAATATGAGCAAGTGCAACCTGCAACATCCAGCTCTGACTCTGGATTGATTAAAGGCAACACCAAATACCTCAGCTTTGCTTGGAAAGCTGGAGGTGGTGGCTCACTTGCTGTCTTGGACTTGAACAAACCCCAAAGACTTAACCCTGTTATTCCTTTGATCAAAGGACATACTGGAGCTATTCAAGACCAAGATTTTAACCCTTTCAATGAAAATATTATTGCTACTGCGTCAGATGATACAACCGTAAAAATCTGGGAGATTCCTGAAGTTTTCGACAAGGATGTCACAGACTCGCTTGTCACCCTTGCAGGCCACGGAAGAAAAGTCAATTTCGTGCAATTCCACCCAGCTGCTGATCAGATACTCGCTTCAGCCTCCGGTGACTCTACTGTTAAGATTTGGGATGTCGAGAGACAGAAAGATGCGTTCACTTTGACTGCCCCAGACCAAAACTACTGGTCACTTGCTTGGAATGTAGATGGTTCTCTGATCGGAACGACCGCTAAAGACAAACAGACACGTATTGGTGACCCAAGAACCGAGCAATGGGCCCATGAGTTCTTATCTCACGAAGGCTCTCGAGCACAAAAGATGACGTTCCTTGGTGATACTGGGCTCGTTCTCACCGTCGGATTTGCCAAAACAACTGACAGAGAATTCAAGCTCTGGACTCTGAAAAACACCAAAGAACCGTAAGATCTATTCAATTTCCTATGATCTTAACATACACTAGGCTCCAATCCGTTAAGATCGACCAACAGGCTTCAGTCCTGTACCCATTCTGGGATGGCGATGTCGGAATGCTCTATTTGGCTGGCAGAGTACACTTCTTTTCCATTCAATAAAATTTTAAAGACTATTATTGCTATAGGGTGATGGAAATATTAGATACTATGAATTCAGTGAAGGCGCTCTTGTCTACACCAGCGACCACAGATCCACCACCCCTCAGAAAGGTATTGGCTTCATCCCTAAGAGGTAGCACATTTCGTTTCGACATTTTTCATAATTGATATTTCAGAGGAGTCAATGTGATGAAGAACGAACTCATGAGAGGATTGAAGCTCACTGATAATTACATTGAATTCATTTCGTTCATTCAACCAAGAAAAGTACGAATTTTGTTGGGAGGAATTGTTAATTCTGGTATAGGCCCAAAATTTCCAAGAGGATTTATATCCAGATTGCTTCAGCGAAGTCCCTGCTCAAACCGCAGCTGACTGGCTCGCCGGCAACAATGTCCAACCACTGAGAAGATCAATGAAACCTGATGAACAGGGAGGTAATAATACTTGAAACCAGCGTTTATTTTACACCCTTTCAGAATCTCCAAAACCAAGGGTAGTAACTCATTCTACCACCAATCCTGAAGTAGAGAAGCTTCGCAAGTTGTTAGAAGAAGCTCATAAAGAAATTGAGAACCTGAAAGCTCAACAAAATCAACCTGGCTCAAATCATGAGGTAGAACAATTACAACATGAATTGCACAGAATGCTTGAAGAGAAAAACGCCAGAGAGCAAGAAGCTGCCCAGAAGGAGGCTATGCTAGAGGAATTAAGGCAACAGGCTGCTGTAGAGCGAACCTCTGAGAAATCTAAACTCTTGGAGACCATAGAAGAGCTGAAGTCAAAGATAGGCGAGTTGGAACCATCCCTCCCGGAGAAAATAAGATTCTTGGAAGAGAAACAACAAGAGATGGAGCATCTTCAGCAAGAATTGGAAACCTTAAAGCAAATGACACAGTAAACGAATAAATCTTCAGAGTTATAGTTATACATACATATGAGTTGATTTGGATATAAACTATAGTCCGTAGATTCGTCTTCTAATTGACTGCATATTGACCGGCTATTGAGAAGTTTATTAAATCTTTATCGAGTGATAGTGAGAAAAAAAAAATTCTTAATCAAAGTTAATGTACTCTCACCCACAAAAAGCGAACGAGATTCTTATTTTACACGAAAATACAACTAATGATGTACATGTCTTCGTCTGCTCGCTAAATAGGAGTTTGAGCTAGTGAACTATTGAATTGTAAGTGTCTCTCGTATAAATAAATTGAATTCCTTAAGGAAAATAGGTTTGGTGGACCCATTATTTTGTAAAATATATCATAATTTAGTTTTGAGATATTCCTTTAACTAGCACCTCGCAATAATTATTATCATTTTTGTTTAAATGTAGAGTTTAAGCAAATAAACTTGTCTAGAGCCCTTAGAAGGTACCTAAATTATCCTTAACCTTGAATTCAGCACCGGTATTCTTCTTAATGTCCTCAAGAGAAAGTCCCTCGGCGATATCCTCCAGGATCATCTCTCCATTTTTCCACTTGAAAACCGCCTAATATTATTATAAATCGCAAGTCGACAGCGAATCATATTTACTTGCTCGGTAATGAGAATGTTGACAACACCTCTTCCGGTAATTGGCAGAGTGCATTCTTTAAGAATCTTGTGTGCACCCTTTGCAGTGTGTTCCATTACAACCATAACTTTAGATCCGGCGCTGACCAAGTCCATAGCTCCTCCCATTCCCTAGAGCAGGTTAGAAGATAAACTAGCAGAGGGATTTACCTTAACAAGCTTTCCTGGGATAATCCAGTTGGCCAAATCACCGTTTTGAGCGACTTGCATGCCTCCGAGAATAGTCATATCCAAATGTCTGCCTCTGATCATCGCGAAAGACTGTGAGCTGGAGAAGAACGAAGCTCCTGGGTTAACTGTGATCGTTTCCTATTTTGAAAATGAAGAAATTACATCTCTCAAAGAGTGATTCAGCCTATTACTTTTCCGGCGTTGATCAAGTCAGGATGTTCTTCGCCTGGCTTTGGATATCTACCAACACCCAAAACACCATTTTCACTGTGAAGTTCAATTTGAACGGAAGGATCGAGGTAGGCTGGGATCAATACAGGAATACCGATTCCCAAGTTAATATACATTCCGTTGGAGATTTCCTTGCAAGCTCTCTTGGCGATTTTTTCTCTGACGAGCTCTCCTCTAGAGCGTTCTTTCTTAGGCGGTTGTCCGGTGGTATCGAAAACTTTCTTTTCGATAGGCTTTTCCCAGCTATCGCCTTTGAAAACTCTTTGGACATAGATACCAGGAAGGTGGACTTCATCAGGGTTGATTTGGCCAGCTTCGACGATTTCCTCGACTTCAGCGACAGTAATTCTGGCTGCAGTAGCGACGTCTTGGTTGAAGTTTCTCGCAGTTTTGTTAAAGATAAGATTTCCCTTGGTGTCGGCCTTCTGTGCCTTGACGATAGCAAAGTCACCTCTAATGGAACGTTCAAGGATATGTGGTCTGCCATCGAACATTTCTCTCTGTTAATAAAATTAGTACCGAAGGCAAGACTAATTATGTACTGGCTTTCTCTCCGACTCGATCACAGCCTTTCCGTCCTTTCCGACCTTGATTGGGAATCCTCCTTCTTCGACCAGAGTATTGGCACCAGTTGGAGTGTAGAATGCTGGAATTCCGGCGCCTCCAGCTCTGAGCTTCTCAGCAAGTGTACCCTAATAAACGAGTTAACGAAGGGAACCTATTTCTTTCGTTATTACCTGAGGGACTAATTCAAGTTCGAGCTCTCCAGAAAGATATTGGCGCTCAAATTCGGCGTTTTCTCCGACATATGATGAAATCATTCTCTTGATTCTCTTTTGATTGAGGAGGATACCCAATCCGAATTTATCGGTACCTTATTGAAATGAGAGAGGACGGCTGGGGATGTGTGTTACCGCAGTTGTTAGAAACAACAGTGAGGTTCTTGGTTCCTTTGTCGAGAATACCCTTGATGAGGTTCTCAGGGTTTCCAGATAATCCGAAACCTCCGGCAAGCACGGTGTCACCGTCCTTGAGACCTTCAAGAGCCTCTTGAACAGTTTTCACTACCTTGCTGGAAAAAAATCTGCGAGACCCATGGTAGATCTCTGGGGAGGCCATGAATTTGCCGAGTTTCAACATTTTATGAGTTCAGGATAATTTGTTTATCTTCGATTATATGATCTCAAATCTTTTAACTAATTCTTAAATCTAATTTTATTGCCATAAACGTATCTTCCTCCAAAATCACGAAAATGCGCTCGACAGCTCTGAATTACCTCCGAGATCGGCGTGGCACATCATAGCTATTGACTCAAAAAAGGTTCAGGTTCCATGGACAATCAAAAGTATATTAACTCGTTTTATAGCCCTGATTCTATGAACTGAGGGCACTCGAGCACTGATTTTACACAGTATGACATACCTTGCTCACGATCATCTCTCTCTTGTTCTTCGTAATAAGAAACTGCAAAAGTCTAATACATATTGCCCATCCTATTTAGCCCTCTTCCTAATACTATTAATACCAGCATCCAATCCAAATAGGCGATTCATTAGGGAAAGAGATTTCAGTAATTCATTGATCTTCATATTCTATTTGAAGGAAATCTCAGAAGAATTAAACTTTTAACAACAAGAAATAAAAATCAGGGTGGGTCAAACGCACAACTACTCTTCACAATCAAATTGAAAAGCAGGATACAGAACTAAAATCATTTGGACTATTGCCTCAGAAAATACTGTTGAATTTTTACCGTATTTCTTTTTTAACGATGGACCAAGATTAAACAAACTGAATCAATTAAATTTCTGAAATTGAAAGTTTCCCTTTGAAGTTTTTGAATTATGAGTGGTGAGAGCAACTATGTTCCTCTGGACTGGGAGAAAGGCGTCGAAGCTTTCGGAGGCGATGAAGAAATGTATCGAGGGATGATCTTTAAGTTTGACGAATTTACTTTTGATGAGGCTCTCGAAAAGATAGACAATGCAATCAAATTTGCAAATTGGACTACTGTAACCATTCAAGCGGAAGCTATCAGCGGAGCCTGCAGCTACCTTGGAGCTCAAAAAATGGAAGCTCTCGCTTTTAATCTTAAACAGGCGGGAAAATCCCATGACGAGAGGGTAGTTAAGAATCATTATTATGAATTCTTGTCTGAAGCTCGGGCTCTCAAAGCTTATGTCTCAAAGCTCAAAGGAACAAAGTTTGACTCTTCTACGATCGACGGCTATCTGAAGCCATTTACTGATGGCGGGACCAGATTCGAAGGTTTCAAAGCAACCAAAGAAACTAATAGCGTTGGCTGTTGTGCTGGAGGTGTAACTTGTAATATTTTTTAATTTTTCCTGTGATATCTTTATACGCATATATTTATCTGCTTATTTGCTCAGAGTTGATGCATAAATTAAGCGGGGCTCGTTGTTCCAGATGACACCTACCCTCGCGCTCAGCTCCCAATTAACGCACTTGTAAGAAAGATAGACTAAAGCCTCAGGATTCGTTTTAAAGAGGGCTTTTATGTATTTAGAACTCTTATTTAAGATAGCTAAATATCCTAAACTCGAGTTAGCGACTTTTGATTTTCAAATAAAACAAATCCACGTCTTACACAGAATATTATGAAGATACAGAAATATTCGCTTTTGTTGTTAGCGTTTCTTTGCATCCTGCTACATTCTGTAGCAAGCGTAGGCGAAAAATGCAAAAGTTCTTCAGATTGTCTGCTTGCATCTCAAGTTTGCTTCAACGGACGCTGCAAAAACTGCTTGAATGATCAAGAATGTGAATCAAATAGTTTCAATTTGAAGTACTGCTCCGAGGGTGACTGTATCGAATGCTTGTCATATTTAGATTGCCCTTCCCCTGCTAAGTCAAAGTGCTTAAGAGGAAGATGTCACTCTTGCAGTCACCATTCAGATTGCTTTCATATTGGAAAATTTTGCGAACGAGGCATCTGTGTGAACTGTCTTTCGGATAAGGATTGCCTTGACCCATTACTTTCTAGATGCGATGCAGGGAAATGCGTGCAATGTGAGATAGACTCGGATTGTCGACATCTCTCAAGAGCGTCTGCTGATGCTTTTGAGTGTTTGAACTCAGCGTGCAGATTTAAAGCGGATTTCAAGGTGCGCATCTTTCAAGTGAATGGACCTACCAGTATAACCACAACCAGGGATCGTCCTTTAAGACTTCAAATCAATAATATCCATAATCCTTATGATGATATCAGTATTACTTGGTTAGAATCACCTTCCAATCCGAAGAAACTTAGAATTCCACTCAGCGAGCGAATGCAACTCAAAGTTGACCCTTATTCTCTCATTTTGGACCCTTACGAACTGGATTCTCAGTCCATTTACAAATTTGAAGTCATTGCTCAGACTCAAATGGCAGCGAAACAGAGAGAAGTTTTTACCGTAGAAGTAAAAAGATCTCCGCTAATAGCCTGGATCTCAGAGGGTAATAAGAGATTCCCAGTCACAGAGGACTTGGTACTATCTGCAGCAGAGTCTCGTGACCCTGACATCGACGTTGAAGGGGAAGAAAAGCTTGCATATACTTATCAATGGAGCTGTGAGGTTGAGCGAAAAACTGGCCCTTGTATAGCTAATAATGGCTCAAAACTCGATCTTTCTGGTGAAAACAAAAGCATCTTAACAATACAGAAAGGGACACTGAGGACGAACACGCCTTATCAGTTCTGCCTGAAATTTGGAAGTAAACGAGATGAGAAAACTCGCATCTCAGAAAAGGTGTGCAGAACCGTGGAGTTTTGTAACAATTGTATTACCGCTTCTCTCGACGTACCACAAAGCATTACCAAAGGGATTCATCAGTCTACTTTTGTCTCAGTAAAGCTCTTGCCACCGTACCAATTGAAGTCGGACATCAGATATGAGTGGACGGTTCAACCTAGGGACGTGAGCTTTTCCCCGTACGAAAGAAATCTAAAAATTTATGCAAAGCCTGGCTTTTCAGGAAATCTCAAAATTGATCTCAAGCTGCTCTCAAATGATAAAAAACTGGATACTAACTTAGGGGTGAGTGTTGTCATACCTCCTCCGCCTGTATTGAAAGGCTTTACTGTTGAACCGACATCTGGAATCGGCTTTGAGCAACTCTTTAAGCTTAACATTGAGGAAACTAATGACGAGAGCTTACCATTTGAGTTTATGTTCGCTTACAGCCATGAAATTGGAATCCCGGAGCCTGAGCGGGTCTATACACCTCTTACACCATGGCAGAGTAGTTCATCAATTCAAACTTTGTTGCCTGCTGGTTGGCAGCTGCATGAAGGGAAATTGCTTCTCAAAGCCACGATAAGAGATAGTTTTGGAAGCACTGCAAATTTAACCACCCTTGTTTCATCAGCTCTAAGATATCGTACGGACACTCACACACTGATCCACTATGCAGAAAACTTAATTTCTCAAAGTATTAAATCAAAATCGCAATTCCAGATTTTGACTACTGCGACAATGATCGCTCAAGAGATTCAAATTTACGATGAAATCTTAGTGACAAACTCGAAATCAGCATGCCCAAATTGCTCCGGAAGAGGGAAGTGCAATCCGAATCAAAAGAGCTGTAGATGCTTGAAAAAATCGACTCTGCCTGACTGTAGTAGAAGTCTAGCAGAAATTAGAAAATACCTGGAGTTTAAAAATGCAATTCTAAGCAAAATCTATTCCCAGTACCAGCTGCTCACTCCAAACGAGTTTACAATCAGGCATTGTTTAATCGCATCGAGAGCATTATTGACATGGAAACATACAATAAACAATCAATTAGCAGAACGAAGTCTGAACATCACCATGGAGATCATAGGCGATTTAATTACGTTTGATATCGAAGTGACTCCTGAAATCAGGACACTATTAGCAGGAATAGCTAGCAATCTTGCAAGCTATTTGGTTCAAAGTGGTCCACAAGCAGGTGCTTTGGCTTCTCGTATACAGCGCGAACTCCCAGAAATTTCGAAAATGATTCATTTTTTCAGCCTCAAAAATGTGCTTCCTGGAGAAAACAGCGTCTACTCTCAATCACAGTTCTTCAATGCAATGTCCATTAGATTAACTTCTGGGGCTTTCAGCAAAGAGAATCATTACAAGTTTAGCTATCCTCAATTACCAATCGTGAGTATGTTGCCAAACAGCCTTCAAACACAGAGACAGGCAGTTTATGATATTCAATACACGGTTTGGCAGGTCAATCCGTTCAACCTCTCCTCAACAGAATCGAATTTCGTATTGTTCGATATGTATGAATACGACACCTTGAATCGAGCTTCCGTTAAAGTGGCTCCTAAAGGCATCCAAATATATTATCCGAAATTTGAAAATGAGAAGATAGAATGCCGTAGAGGGTGCATAAGCAGAGGAGATTCTAAATTCTTAGGCAAGCTTGCTCTTAGATGTGAATGCACCACTCTTGAAAGTTTGTCCTTATGGCAAGAACTCGAGAAGATAGCATCTTCTTTGAACATTGAAGCGCTATTGGAGTATCAATTGGAGGATAAATACCTGTTTTATGTCACGCCAGTGATAAGTATCATTGGTGGATGTTTGGGAGTGCTTATCATGTTCTGGGTACTCTATGATTGTGCGACAGCTGCATTAATAGAGAAAAAGCTTAAGCCGGAAGAGATGAGCTGGAGTAGCAAAATGATCGCTATCATTAAGGTAATATAAATTATCCTCCCCCCCCTCTCTTCTAAGTATTAAATTGCTCATTATAGTGTAGCCATGGATTTTCTTCTCCATTCTTCATGTACCCTCCAACGATGTCAAGATTCAAGAGAAATATCCT
>ENA-UOTZ01001206-UOTZ01001206.1-compost-metagenome-genome-assembly--contig:-NODE-1206-length-18718-cov-7.252615_pt1 | contig 18718 bp, 16 predicted proteins | sample MGYA00238144_ERZ746983 | MGnify/ENA primary metagenome ERZ746983 (study PRJEB28759, sample SAMN06268863) | compost metagenome | isolation source: single cell | place: USA: California, Emeryville, Joint...
TTTCCATGATTCTGAGTTTAGAGAAGAAGGTTCTGCTTCCTCCTCAATGAGTTTTTCAGAATCACCAAGGACGACGAATTTTTCAGGTATGAGGAGATCTGGATGTCATTGAAGGGTTGGAGCATAAATTCTGCAAATGTATTTGGGATTACAGTGCTCGTTGATTTATCCAAAGGCCCAAATAAAAGATCTCGACGAATGAGATGAGAGAAAGTCTCTGCGTTATGAGTGGTAATTATCTTGGAGTGTTTCCATTCAGTTTCGGATCCAATCGCTGCGCAAAAATTGTTCTGAATGCAAGCTTCACTCGATCTCAAATCTGAAAGAGTCAGATTTCCAAGGGTTTCAGAATAGTTATCCAATATGAAGAGCAAACGGGGTAGAGAAGCTAAATCATTTGATTTGTTTTCCTGTAGTAGTTTGATTTCGGCTTCATTGAGAGATAACTCTTGGCGGAGGATTTCTAGTACTGTGATTATCTTTGTTAACGGAGTCCTTACGCTTGATTCGGGGAGCGCTTCAAGCTGGAAAAATTCACAAAAATAGGAAGCCAAGGTCTTTCTTCAAACTCTTGACGCTGAAGATCCCATCCCGAGAGTAAAACTTTTTGGAGGCGCTTGCAAAACAGTTTTTCCTATTCCAGCTTGTCCTGTTAAGAGTAATACTCTCAATTTTGATTCAGGGCCTAAAAGATGTTTTTGAATCCCGTAAGTGACCTCAAAAGGCTCGGAATCAACGTCAGAAGATTGTTTGCCTTGGGCCTCGACATATAGATTCAGTTCTTTGTCGAGACTTTTATCGTCTAGGATTTTCATTTTGTATTGGTCAATTTTGGTTATTAGCTATTTCTGCGTTCTTTGCTTCTTCTCTTCGCCCGCCTCTGCTATAGATTTCATTCCTCTTGAGCAATGAATTGCTTTCTTTGAGGTATTTAGGTGTTGATAATTTTTTGCCACTGTAATCAACTTCTCCAAGTGATCCTTTGTTGAGCCTCTTGTGTCTCCAATTTCTCTCACTTTTTGAGCTGGAAACAAAGACCTCTTTACATGCTCGACTATGTCTTAGAAACTCCACACCCAATTCTCTGATACCAGAATTATTCAGCATGAGTTTTCGTAGTTTCCTCCATGGGATATGATTGCAGCTTAACCACACCGCACTTTGGTCACTCATAGCTGGATTCTCTTGCAAATACAGTTCTTGAAGATATTTCCAGGTTTCGTTTGAGACCAAAAATTCTACCCCACGGGAATCAATTTCAATGCTATTCAGAATTAGCACTTCGAGTTGAATCCATGATGAGTTCTCTGCGATAAATTTTACCCCTTCATTTCCGATAGAATTTCTGCTGAGATCAAGTTTTTTAAGGCTTGGCGCAGTAAGATAAATGCTTAACACTTTCGCGCCATCTTTTCTAATGAGATTTTCAGCAAGATTCAGAGATTCGAGAGAGCTCCAAGTATTTTTCTTGTCCATGAATAGCATTAATACTCCTTGATCTTGTAGTTGATTTTGGCTGAGATCCAATATTCGGAGATTATTGAGAAAATCACCTTCTGTTATGAATTTCCTCAACCTTTTCCAGCCGATTTGGCTCCCTTGAAGGTTCAATTCTCCTAGATTGCTATCAAGTTGACCACGTTGTCTCTCTGGACCCTCAATTTCTTCATTCTCTCCGTCAGTGAACTTGTTTGACAGATCAAACCACGTTTCGGAAGTTTGGTTCTGTTCGAAATCACAACTGAAGCGCAGCCTGCAATCCTTTGTGGTGTTTGAAAAGAGAATCGCTTCACCAATCTTATTTTGGTCCTGGATTTCTTGAGATTTTTCGACTTCCATACTTGTTTGTTTTATTCTCTCGCTTTGGAAGGTCTCTTTGCATATTTTTTCGGTCGATGAATCCGCTTTGTTAGTTTGAAAAGCATTCGAAGCCATTTGATGACTCTTGAGAGTGCTTATTGGTCTAAGTTGAGTTTTTTGAAGATTTTGCTCTTGCATTTCACGATTAAATTTTTTTCGTTTATTATCTAAGAATCAGGATTAGATCTTGAAAAAATCCCATTATTAATTAGAGTAATTAATTCTACTGGAATTTTCATTTTCTCATGAATAAGATCTTTCAATATGAGAAAGAGGCCATTAACTACTCTTTCTTACATGTTTACTGAGGACTATAAGTTCATTGAAAACTTTTGAATCCCATGAGTTTATGATGAAGCAAATACTCAGCATGTTGTCCTACTTTTCAATCTCTTTTGATAACGAAGCATCTCCACAATGGTATTGTCTAAAAAATAAATTTTCATCATGATAGAAATAATAGTCAAATTTCATTGATTTTGGTAGATTTCGTTGAACGTGGTTAAGGTCAATATTTTTCATAATGATGATCCTTTGCTTTCATGATAAATCCCACCGAGTTTAATTTCAGAGTTTTATCAAATTTAACTCTGTTGGTAACCGAAATTAATTGTTTCACTCGTTCTAATGAAAATATGTTGGTTGAGAACCAGGTATATTATGATGAAAGATTATTGAGAATCTCTCTTCAGGCGTCCATTCATGAGTACTTTCACATGAAATCAATTAATCCTTTAGTATATAAAATTTCTATTTTTCAAGATATTTTGATGAAATGCTGTTAGAAACTTAAATAATTTGAGATAGAAATAAAGAGATTGAATTTATGAGATAATTACTGTGAAAATCTGTATGAAGCTGTATGAACATGATTCAAATCTGACATTTTATGAAAAACAATTGATCGCTTTACAATGCAAGTAAAATCAGACATACTAATGTCTAAATCCGAATGAGATTTTATTTTCTACCACCTCTATTGAAGAGCATTTTCAGGGTTCTTGTATCGGTGTGAATCTCCGTTCTCTTTGGTGTAATCAGCCCCAAAGCAAAGGAAATATTTTTCTTCATGAATATAATAGTAGAGAATGGGAAGAGAAAGTTCAATATTGGAGTCTTCTCATCCAGCTTATTCAAGTGGCCATGATAAATCATCTAATATGTTGATTGTTTTTCAAATCTCACGCCATCTGTCATAAGGAGAACTTTTTGTAAAAGACCCCAGCTCGCTTTTTATTTATTTCTGCGAGTCTTGAATATATTTAACAACGAACATTTGAGAATTTGATAGGTGTATTACTATTCTAAATAAATCAAACTATCCAAAAGGATACGTAAGAGACCTCTTTATCCGGTAAATCCAATACAACCTATCAAGACAAATTCGTGCTAATTACTATGATACAAACGTTTAACTTGAAAGAGCCTGAAGCTGCTCAATTTGAGCATAGATGCTGAAGGAGTTCGGAATATTGCAATCTGCGTGGAAGACGCTTCAAACATTGTTCCTCAAGCACGTTGGTCTCGATAGTAATGGAGCAAAGACCCACTCAGCGAATGAAAGCTGGGAAGAATTACAAGAACTATGCTGATATGAAAACCTCAAACTTGCCGATGTTTCATGCTGTTAGCCCATAATAACACATGGACTATACTGCATTGAGCTGCTCACGAAGAAATAAGTACTGGAAGAATTTTGAGTTATGACCGTAGACTCGGACAAGAGCAAAATCATTGATAAAAAGCTCGTCAATATTAAATCCATGGAGACGGATTTCTTCAAATCATCTTACTCCCGTCAACTTGATACCTCAGTGGAAGAAATAGGAGAGTTGCGGAGCGGCCATCATTACTGATTTCGAATGTGATGGTCAAGATAGGCCTCGGATATTTGGACTGGAGATAAAGTAGCTCTTGCATGAAGAGAGTTACTGAGAGACCGTACTCTTTCGTTACAAACTCTGTTGAGCGATCAAGGACTTTGATTTTATGCTTCTCTTTTGAGTCACAAGCCTCAGTTTTAAACACTCGATAGGAGGATGTTTTACTATGAGCTCGAAATTTTGATTTGTGCTTCTAATTTCAAGAGGAATCGCAAATTCCAAGTTAACTTCTAAGTTGACGGTTTTGTCCTGCGATAACATGGTTTCTTCTGTTCCTCAAGAACAGAGCGCAAATATAAATTTATTTGATTATCAAATCGATCTTGATCGAAAAGCTGAATTTAGAAGCTTTCATAATTTTATAGAAGGATTTCTTGAAATAGATAGAAGAATTTTAAACAAGGATACTGATAATTTACTCTGGAATGATTTATCCTGCCTAAAACATATAATTTTCTTCGATTTCAGGTCTATTTCTTGAATTTTTTGTTCAAATCGTTGTAGTTGGGCTCGGGTGATTTCATTTCTCAACTATTCTCAGAGAAGGTGGTTCCTATCTGGAACTCTCTGCTGCAGAGTACGCACTCTCAAGCCACACTTCCAATCAAATTTCGCACCCCCAGACATCAACAATGCAACTATTTATTTTGAAATACATTTTTCTTCACATTTTTTTATAACATCATGAGTCTCTTGCTGTAATTTAAAGAACGGCAAAATTATTAATGCCTAGAATATTTTTGAGGATCTGAACTCTATACGAAATGTATTTGAATTGCAGCTTCAGTCAGGAGTAACGCTAATCGTAATTTGGAAAATTAAATCACTTTGAGCCCATTTTAGAAACTTAGATCAGCAAATCAATTTGAAACTTCGAATCGATCCTAATGCTTTTTCGAAATCACAGGAGTGAAAACTTATTTAAACAAAATTATTAAGGAGTGATTCTGAGAGCGAAGTAATTTATACGCTTCGTGATTATTTGAGATTAATTAATTATCAGCACTAAATCCAAATCTGATTCCGAATCCTTTTATCAGTTGCGAAAGCTTCTTGATTCTAATTAAATTCTCAGCTTTTTATTCAAGATCGATTTTGATAATCAAATAAAACTTAGCATCTCTGCTGTGCTATTAATAAATTTGAAAAAGTCATGCTGCCCAATCCAGCTAAGAAAGTGTACGTAGCCGCTGAAGAATCGAAACAAATGAAAAAGCCTGGAATGCGAGTTTCATCTCAAGCAAAAGTTAAAGAAGTGAAAGAAGCTCCAGGCAAAAGAGAACAAGCCGCATCGCCTCAAAGGCATATAATTAATACTAGTAAACTCATTTTCAAGGTTAAGCAAGCCCATTTACCAAAATTGTCTAACCTTCAGTAGAAGAGACAACCACGAGCTCTCCAACTTTACTTGCTTGGTGCTCGCCAGGTGCCAATAAGATCGGCATAGCTGACTTCAACACGAAGGAAAATTATGCAAGTTTTGATGGAGTTAAAATTAGTGACACAAGTAAAGCATAGTTCTTCAATTATTTTGAGCCTGATATACTGTAATATTTTAAGGTTACAGTTGGACCCTTCTAAAGGAGATACCAAACTCAAAATTGCTTGTATCTCTGAATCATAACAAGAATAAATCAGCCAATATATCGGTATTTTATATAGCAAAAAAAGATCAAATCAAGGAAATATATTCACTTGGCGAAGTCTCAGGAGGATGTATAATTAATGTTTTCACCTTTATGCTTGAATAATTGTATTTTCACTCTAGACGCTCTTTATGGAGATATAGCATATAACTCACGTAGAGGCATCCTTGGAGCAATCCCTCTTTACAAAAAAATTTCTTACCACCTCTTTAACGTTGATTCCCATGCCTCCAAGACCAAAGATATTGTCAAGCTTATCCGCAAGTCGAAATGGCACTCCCAACAGAGTATTCATCAACCGTTATTGATACGTCGAATTTACTATACTCTTTAGAGGAAATCATCACCGGGCTTGATTTCAATCCTACAGGAGAATATGTGGCTACCATTGACAGCCAGGGAGTATGCGTGGTATCAGATGTGAACACGAACGACTACAGTTTCCATCTGAAATTTCCCTCAGGATTTTTCGGAGGTAATTTCTAATGTTAAAATATTTTCTCTCTGCTACACTAAAATAAATCATTAACATGTCGTTATCAGTCTTCATTCGTTGCCATGCAACTCCAAATTCTGTCAATTAAATGGGAAGTTTTTCTCAATATTGAGCTCAAAGAAAGAATCAAGCTCTTAGGAATAATATTTCAAACTCTCAAACTTCATCTAAGTTCATCCTCCAAGAATCTCGACATTCCAAATTTCCCATTGGTTCTTATGAACATTTCATTCTTACTGAAGTTGCCCTTTTTCTCATCCTTGACAAATGGATCATAATTTCAAACAAATCAAAGAGATATCATCGTTTTTCTTTTATATTCATTTTTGAATAAATCTACCAATTTTTATTACTTTTTTCATTTAAGCGAACTATGAAATAATAATGACAAACAAGAAAAGCAAAATTAAAATATTCTCGAATAAGCACATCCAACCGGTCAACCAATCGGAGTTGTGCTTACTCATCTAGCACATTAACTACCTCTGGCCTATCTCATGGTGACTTTGGAATTTACTGTCTTTGTTTAAAGGATTATCGAAGGGACGAGAATTACGCCCATCTGGAGTTTTTCCAGTGTAAAGCACCTTCTCAGTCTGGAAGTCTCTCACTGATGCTGTCTTATCACCAGACGCACTACCGAGCATAACTCCATTTCGATTCCACCGCACACAATTAATTCAAGCTTGAAAAATAATTACGCACCAGTCAACCAGAAAAGCAGTTTTTAAAGGATTTTACCTGAATGCGCGCCAACAAAAGTTTTCACAACACTTGATCCTCTTTTGTCAAATATTTTGATATCTCTGTGACAGCATGTTGCCAGTAAATTTCCATCTCTCTGGCAAACGTCAATACCATGCACATTTTCTATCAGAAACAAATTTTTAAATCGATGAATCAGAGAAGAGTAAATAAATCTCTATTGAAAAAAGATATTGATTCCAATCTTTTCGATTTGCCGAAACTGACCATACGTAAATAGCAAAAATAAGGAAGATGCGATGAGTAATACAGCAGAAATTACTTTGAGGTTCTTCGAGTAGAGCAACAGGGGCAGTCAAAATCAGAGTTTTCTTTTCAACGTCCAGAATATTGAGCCGATTCTTAGCGTATTTAACGAATATGAGGGGTTCTCCAGCGCTTGTGCTCCATCTGCAGCGACCATGGCTATCCATTTAATATAAATGTAGTAGTAAAAGAGTACGCAGAGTCATTAATTCTGAGAAATTGAACAGACTGACATAACCACTGTCCAAATGAATTACCAGGATCGCCATTCGGGTTCATATGAAGATTGTGAGTACTAGTATTAGTATTCACATCTGATATTACACACACTCCAGACCTATCAATAGTAGCTGCAAACTCTCCAGCCAGTAATACAATTTTCTAGTCGTATCGTTTGAGAAATGACCAACAAATTCGATTGATTGCGATTATCAGTGTCATACTGCGAATGCCATTTTGCCTTTTTTAGCAACTTGGCACCAGAATTATATTTTTGTCCAGCATGGTCTATACCGAACAAGTGATAGGCGATTTTACGTTCAAGAGAAATTGCACCAAGCAAGTCTCTTCTCAGATTATAAGATACGTCTCCAGGTCCAGTGACTAAAGAAAGGAAAAGTATATCACGTTTCATATTGAAAGTAAAATCAATAGCACCGCCGGAAACTTCTTCAAGTGAATAAATTTTCTGAACTTGCCCTTTCCTTGAGACGTCGAATATTTCTAAATTGGCACTCTTGATCCAGAAATGTTGGACAGAAACTAGAAAATTTGTATTTGGAATCTCCTTCAAGTGAGCCGAACATGCAGCTGAAAAGAAGGTTGCTAAGTTTGGAAATTTTAAAGCTCAAAGTTACGATTCTCTTTTAGCCCTACACCCTGACATTCGGCGATTGTTTCTCTTCTTTGAATATCAGCAACAACAATTCTGTTATTTAAACGTGAGCAGAAAGCGAAGAACTGTAAAGGGTCATCTCCTATTCAAAATCTTGGATGAGCAAACACAAATTGAGAAATCGGATTTGCAGATCAGATCCTGCTTCGTCATTAGTGAACAGTGCATCTTCAATTCTAAATTATCATAAAGGAGTTCAGTCATTGGTGGATAGCAGACTTTCCATCTTCCTGATTTCTTGGTACCATTTCGGTTTTCTGTGTTTGATTTTTTGTTTTGAGGACTTAATATGAATATTTTTATTTCGATTTATTTTGTGTTGATTAGGTAGGTCAGTAAGTAAAGACATTAGTGTAAATGAGTTGAACTCTGAGATTAAGGCTTTCTTGAAAATTTAGTATTCAGTCCAGAAGCCAGAGTTTATTTAGCACCTTATTCATCACCTAAACTCATTTCTTTCAATTTTATTTTTCTCAAACGATTACACGTTATCATCTCCTAAAACACAAAGCAGGATTTAATTAAAAGAAAGAAATTCAGATCTTGGGATTTCTTTTTATCAATCTCACCTTCATTCTCAGTGGATTTTAAAATATTTTACAAACTTCCCTAGTAGAAAAATTGATTTCAAATTTTAACTCCTAGCTCGAGTGTTTTCTCTCATCTCAAGCAAACAAACTACAATTATTCTCTCAGCTTTCATTCTATGATTTATAATTTTGGAGAATGAAGTTTTCTTCATTGCATTAAAACTTTTTGTATCTAAATACGACTTAGATTATGATTATCCCGGTAAAATAATGACGCAGACCTCAAATCGGCCTGCCATTTTATTTTTTGATTTTTTTAGTGTAAAAATTTTCATTTATCAATTCGCAATATAAATTTGCACAAGGGATTATTGTGAAGAAGAGAAAATAAAGGCAATTACAAATTTGCTTGCATATATTAGAGGTGATTGGTACAAATCTTCCTTTTATTCCAAATTTTTCTTCAAAAGCTATCAACCTTTGAACATTCATTCACTTTCTATTAATAATCAATAAAATTTAAAGTGCTGCTCGATTAGGATCAAAAGAAAATCATGATATCAAAAAACCAGACACACGATGGCCAGGAACTTGCCTCCGTTTTCCTCGAAGAGTCCAAGCAAGATGACAATGATCTTGGTCCAACTGATTGTCCTCAGAAATCTATAGTAGCCGGTAATTATTCCTTCTGTTATATAAGATGCTCTATTCCAATGAATGTGAAATTCTCACCAATTATTCAACTGTTTGATGATTTTCTCATCTCATTGTGCTTAGAAGAGAGTGCTTCCTTGTCCTCAACACTACTTGCTTGGTCCATATTCGATAATAACAGAATCAACGTGATAGAATTAAACACAATGCAAAATTATTCTGAATTTGAAGGAGCTCAAATAAAACCAAGTATTTTTGTTTTGGGGGCCTAAATAATTTGTGGTTTTAGACAAATTTATGGGCAGTTGGACTCTCTTGAAAGAAATCCCGAATACACGATTACTCGTTTCTCTCAATCAACGCCGCTATGAGTCAGCAAACATGAAAATAGTTGACATTTCAACGAAAATGACGAAGGAAATTTACTCCTTTGGAGAAGTCTTCGGAGGTAAAAAGTCTATCAGCGAACATAAAAGCTTCCTTGAAATGAATAAATCTCTTTTCATATTCATTACTCATTAAATTAATTTCTTTACCTACTAGCAACTAGTCCGGGAGATGTAACTTATAATTCAAGAAGAGGTATCCTTGGTGCTATCTGTCTAGGAGGGGAAACTGCTTATCACTTGTGGAATATTGGATGTTCGAGCCAGAAGAGCAATTATTGTGGAAAGCTATTAAAACGATCCAAGTGGCCTTCAGTGCTGAATAGAGAAAAACGTAATATATTTTTGTTACTTGCTGTCATTGATATCAAAATCACACCAGAAAACCTTGCCCTTCATTAAGCACAAAGCATCAGTTACCACAGTTACAGAGGGAGGTTAAGAATGGATATTGTCTTGAGATTTCTCTTTTTTTTTAAATTAACCACAGAGTCCGCTGCTTTTGGTTGAAATGGGTTGGAGAAAATTTTTATTAGAACAATTTTGTGTTTCCTCGTATGAATGTTTTCCCGGACTGATAATTTTGTTCTGTGATAATAGGAGATATGTATGATGAAACTCAGACATAAATATAGAAAATACAAATGATAGCCACTAAGTGCTTCTCAATAACTAAACGTTGCCATCAATAGTTGGTCTCAGGATTACCTTATCAGGGCTTTCTCTTCATATGATGAGCATCTTTAATTGCTTCTCAAATAAAGCAGACCGACGTAACTTCCTCTAAGCAACAAATGATGATAACTCTTATCAACTATTAAGTAAAAAGTTACTTCTGTTTAAGGTCTTTCCAGTGTAAAGCTTTTTCCCAGTCTTGAAGTCTAATAATGCTACTGTCCCATCACCAGAGGCGGTTGCAATCATATCGCCGCTTGGACTCCATCGCACACAATTGATGCTCGCTAGTTAGTAAGACATACACATCAGAAATACTTTATTAAACACACGAAAAATATTACCTCTGGAATTGTCATCAAAAATTTGGACAATCCTTGCTTCTCTTTTGTCAAATATCTTCACTCTCCCATCCCAACCGCATGAAGCTATTAAGTTTCCATCGCTCTTGAAAACCTCAATCCACTCTACAACAGCTATAAGAAACGAATGTCAAATATTAAGCAAGCGAGAAGATAGAAAAATGATAAAGAAAACCCAAGTGATATAAAACACTTCGTTGAAAATGACTCTCTTTCCAATGTCTTGGGAAATTGGACTGCCACTCGAATGATCAAGGCAAAAAAAGAGTCAAATAATATTAACTGCGCTTACATTCCCCTAAGCTAATCGGGTTCTTCAAAATGAAACTTTTCTTCTTTGTATCTAGAATATTGAGAAGTTTCCTATCATACTTGACAAATAAGAATGGCTCATCAGGATTAGCACTCCATTTACAGCGGCCAGATTCATCTAAATAATAAGTAATAAAAGGTGAGCTGACTGATTCAAGTAATATAAAAAAGAACTAACAAGTCTGGTCATAGTGGAAGGGAAGTTGAACGTTAAAGAATTATACCTCCCCAGATTGATTCCATCTTTAGGTTCAAATGGAAGCGATAAGTATCAGTGTTCACAGCTGATATTATGCATTTTCCAAACTTGTCAATAACTGCTGCAGTCTCTCCATTAGGATTGAAATCAAAACTTGTTATGTAGTTTTCTAAATGCAAAATCCGTGAAATGAATCTTCAATGACAATTTTTTACTTTTGCTAGTGCTGTATTGCGAGTGCCATTTCGATTTTTTGACAAGCCTTACAATATTGCCAACCTTCGAGATGGCAAAATTGTAAAGATGATAAGAAATCTTCTCTTGGACGGGAATTGCCCCAAGAATACCTCTCCTTGGATTATAGGTCATATCTCCATGCCCAGTAACTCGAAAAGCATAGAGTTTATGAGATGGAGTTTAAGATCGATTATACTGCCAGCAAATTCCTCAAAAGAATATATTTTCTTCGCCTGTCCTTTCTGTGTGACATCGAACACTTCTAAGTTAGCAGATGTATTCCAGCAATGATGAACAGAAACCAAGAGTTTTGTGTTTGCAATCTCTTTTACGTGAGTGGAGCCGTGCCCTTGAGAGAGCAAGTTACCAAAACGAGTCCTCAAGGATCAATTAAAAAATACCATCGCTCATAGGGAGTTGAACTCCGTCAAAATTAGAAAACTCCTGTTTTGTCTCGAGTTCAACAATTCTAATCTTATTATTTCCCATTAAGGACCAGGCAATCAGTGTTGAAGATGTCTGAGATATTTCTTCTATCCAATGTTAGATCATAGTGGAGATTGAAACATAGGAAAACTCCATTAAATAAGTGGATTAAAGCTATAATACCACTTTTTATCGAATTTTTCGGCAAATCCTCGCTTGGTTCATCTCTTTTGCTTTTTGACTTTTCAAGGAATGAATGAGTCCGGTTCTGACTGTCAATTGTCTCACGTTTTGAAAGCATTGTTGTTTTTGAAGTTGATAATTCCAGAGTCGGAAAATTAATTTGTTTAATTCTAAGCCTTAAGATATTTTTGACTTACTCTAAAATTGACTCAAAAGAAGATCGAGGCATTTATATTTACAAGAAATGATAACTACAGGCTTTATATTTTACATCATCTTGGATGTGATATCTGATTTGCGAGAGGAAAAAAAGAAAGAACATGTCAGAAATGATGCCAGCAAACAAGAGATCTTTCAGAAATAAGTCAGCTATTATCAAGAAAGAAATATAATGAAGACCTAAAATTCCAGCTTCGTAAAATAGCCGCATTTATCATTAGCAAGAAAGACCAAGACGAAGACGAAGAAGAAGAGTCAGGTGACCCATTGACTGCTGCATTAAGAGAACTTGGTAAATACATAGCAGTACAATTGCACTCCTCTATTTCAAGCCTTAGAGTATGATAGTGCATTTTATTTCAAAAAGCAAACTTTGTCGTTCCTACTAAGAGCGTTACCCTTGAAAATCGAAACAAAGTATTTCGGCAACTCCAAGAAAAAGCAAGAAACAGAATCAAAAAATGAAGATCGGATTTATTCATGACACTATCGAAAACAGCTATCTGCTTGAGGCTATTCAAGACAAGTGAAGAAGGACTAACGGCAACAGTACACTCTTATCGAACAAAAGCATCGTTGCTGACGTAGAATTGGTGAGATTCATTGCAGACGCAGCAAGACACGATTTGGGTTTGATAAAACACCTGAGAAGGGCTATTGAGTTAAAAAAAAGCGATAAAAGTGAGCATGCAGCAATCTATGCTGCCAATAGCATTACGATCCTTGTTGCTGGGAATTATTCTTTCACCTGCCAATATTTAAGCAATGTCAGTATCCGTGGTTCCAATATTCAGAATAGTAACTTTTCAGGGGCTGATTTTTCAAGGGCTGATTTAAGCTATGTCAATTTGAGAAATATTCAAGCTGATGATACAAAGCTTATAACAACCGACCTCAAGGCTGCAAAGTTTGGCGTCCTTCCTGACCTTCAACACTCATATGTACAGTGCGTAAGTTTTTCTCGCTGGGAAGTACATTGCGTCAGTCTCAAGGTCGGAAAAAACAGTGAGTATTCGGAAAGTGGAGACTTCTAAATACCTTGGAACTCTTCAAGGACACACTGATGCTGTGAAAAGTGTGAATTTTTCTCTTGATGCGAAATATGTCAGGTTCAGAAGATAGATCTGTGAAGATTTGGGAAGTGCAGACTTCCAAATGAATGCTGCGATTCAATTCTCTGAGCTATTTTTGGAAAAAAAATATAGCCAGATATAAAGAGTTATTCAAACAAAAGACTGCTTTTAGAGAGAAGGAAATGGCCAAAGTACCTCTGAAACGTAAAATATTCTCTAAAAATCAATAATAATCAAATAGTTCCAATAAATTCCAATTCGAAGAATGCAAATCATCGATCAAAGAGCTGTCATTGTATCATCTTCTGAGCAGATAAGACACATTTGAAGATTTCACAAGGATATTATTCACAGAAATTCAACAAATAAAAAATGAGAAGAAAATTTTATGAAAAAAAATTGATATTAAACTCAAAAAGCATATTAAAAGAATCCCATTGACTTCATCCATAGCTCTGAGCTTGTATGTATCAACATAAGGAGTAAAATTGGATTCTCTTTCAAATATTCATAATAGCACAATTCGCTCACAAATTTAGCCGATATCTTTCTCTCACTAACACATTCAAATATGAACAAGAAGATCGCTTCATCTGCAAAATCCAAAACAAAAGAAAAAAATCAGGTTACTAGCAAACTTTCATTTTGGAATTAGTATCAAGCTCATATCAGGAAAACCTAAAGTTGGTCTTCTTCATATTTTCTCGAGCCCACATTCCCACAAAAACGTCAGCGCTGCTGTAAAATGAAGATAGTTGCAGTTCACAAGAATAACTTCTAGCAATTAAATAATCGTAGACTTAACTCGGCACATATTTCTCTCTTGAAACATTTGTAATATGCTGAATAAACCTTGAAATCAATGCTAGATCTGATATTGTATACGAGAACATCACATATAATAGCGAATTAAGAATAAATATTGACCTTGAGCATTGAATTATACAAGGTCGTCAAGGTATAAAGTCCAATTATGGACTGCTAAGGGTCTAAGAGAAGGAGATGAATTAATAATTTGTTTCGATATCTTCTTCATGATAAACTCAAATCTCTAATAAATTAATTTGAGATCATCCACCCTTGTATTATATCAAGAAACTAAATAGCTATGAATTTTACCAATCAAACTCGCTTTGTTGGCGGTTTCGAGCGCTTTTATACAATAAATTAAGGAATGCATGGTGTTTCAGGGAAATCTTCTTGCTTTAATGGCATCAAGAATGGATTAGGTGGAAGATCCAGCTCGAAACATTGTAAAAAATTATCTATTTAGCATCATAAGCCTCTTCTTAACCACCTCTATGTATGACTATAATATCCACCAAAATTGAAGAAATTTTTTTTTTTGTTGTGAAAGTCGTTAGATGATTTGTCACCCAATACTCCATAACTAATCCTATCATCGAATTAACTGTCAAATTCTGAAAGTCCATAGTTTCAAGAATGAATGTTCAATTGTGCTGTTAATAACATCTCTACGACAAAGTGGGATACTAATTTATTTCTGGGATAACAGTAGTTTTAGGGCCATGCTGTTGGTACTATTAGAATGCATCTGATGTAAAATCTAAGAATTCATAGTTGAAGGACGTGAAACACTCAAGAATAAATTAAAGTTTACTGAATTCAAGAGGTTTCATAATCTATTGGCTCTACCACGTCAAGTTTCATTCAGGCACATCCGGTTTTTTTATTTTTATTTTTTAGTTTGATTTAGGAAGGAACAACAAAACTTATCCAGGCCCTAATATGATTTTTAGCTGAGTTAAGACTCCTTAATTAAACTCCGTTACTTATGTGAGCTCGAGCTAATTAAACAAAATACGGAATTGTTGTTCTTCCTCTTACTGTTTTTTATTCGTTTCTCCTGCTCGTTGCAAATGGAGCATGAACAGCGGCGAACACTGGTTATTCATGTGCTAAGAAATAACAAGCTCACCATTCTAGATGCCGAGAAATAGGCATTTACTTTAAAGTGCACAGCTCAACTTGGTTCAAGGTTATATGTTTTGTTTTCTGCAATATTGATTAGTATTTCATGATATTAATTAGTTGCGAGTGTGCTTGGATAGATGCTTGCCAGAACAAAGGAAAGCATCAGATAGGAATGATACTCAAGCTAAGATGATAAATTACAATCAAAGATTGTGAAAGCTACCTATGAACTCATACGAGTAGAATGTTTTGATTTGCTCTCAATTCTTTTTTATGATTTCCTTGTGAATATATGTAGAGATCCTCACCAACTTGATGGACAACTCAAACAAGTCCCTTAAGTGGCAAGAAAACGAGGCTGTTGGATAACAAACTTGGAAAGATTCTTTATACTGAGAAAACATCAAAAAGTACTATATCTTATGCTATTCCTAATGAGTATTTTAGAGGATTGATGTTTTTCTTTTTTTTGGATAATTTCTATATATTTTTTGAACTTCTAGTCATGTGAATTCTGCTATGTTTTTTATATTTACTGGGCAAACTTAAAAACTATCGAATCGTATCCTCGCGTTTACTATAATCCTTCCGAATTAATTAGTTCTTGAGCTTCTTGAATTCTCTCTTCCAAAATTTGGTCATCTTCGAGCATTTCAAGAATATCTTGAACTGTGAGCACTTCTAAATCGACCAACATGCCGGTAATCTTTGGAGCGTGCTCAGGTCTTGATTTTCTGAGGATCTTTGGATACAAGAGCTCTCCCAAAATGTTTCTTTGCTTCTCAGGCTCAAGCTTCAAGAAGTCGTCAAGCTTGTCCTTCAGGTTTTGGACAGTAAGGTTGCTTTCCAAAGTGGCTTCTGGTTGAGTTACTCTTGTCTAAATATCATTAATTAACAAAAGAAAGCAAATTGATAAATGTACCTCCTTAGGTTGGACATGTTGAGTTGGCTGAGCGTGATAGTCGGTTCTTTGGCCTGGTCTAGTTTGTTGTTGTGGCTTGCCTTGTTGTTTCTGGTAGCCACCGGTTGGTTGGTGAGTTCTTGGACCAGCTGGTCTGTTACCACCTTGGTATGGTGCTCCACGTCTCTGTTGGTATCCACTACCACTACCTCTTTGGAGGTTCTGAGGGCGTACGCCACCACCAGAAGGAAGTCTCATAAAATTTGGGTTCATCATTGGGAATGGTGGGAAGTTCATCATTCCTCTCATGTCAGCTGACATTTGGAATGGAGCAGCGCCTCTTGGGATGCTGAACATTCTCTGATCAAATGGATGTCTTCTCTTTGAAGCCTTGAATTGATCTCTCTGGGCCTTTGACTGCCAGTAGCTGATGTAAACATCTTGGCCATCAATGAAGAGCTTCTTGACCTCATCAGATTTTGGTCCTTCGGTTTGCGCTCTCAAAGCATCTTGTGCTACTTTGAATGAAACGAATCCGTAAGCTCTGGTGTCATCAGGCTTGATGACCTTGGTCCTAACAGCAGTGCTATCAACCTCACCGAACTCACTGAAGGCTTGTCTGATATTCTCCTTGGTGACTTCTGGCTTAAGGTTCTTGAGGAAAAGATTGGTGTCGTTCTTCTTATTAGCGTAGTTCTTCTTCAATTCGAAATCTCTCTGGTGTCTTGGCTGGTGACGGGCGACATACAAAGGTTCTGATCCAAAGATGTTGCTGTTGTTGAGGGTCTTAATGGCTTCTTCAGCTGCGTTGGCGTCTTCAAAGCAGACAAAAGCGAACCATTTTCCGTCCTTAGACTGTTGGGCAGCAAGTGAGATGATCTTTCCGAACTTGGAAAATTCAGCCTCAAGCTTCTTTTGGATCTCTTCCTTGGAAACGCCGGTTGGAAGGCCCTTGATGTAGAGATTGTTGTTGCCGCGGATCATTCTTTTTTCCTTGGCTTGGAACTCATTGCAGGTGATCTCTTTTTCCTTGAGTTTGTATCCATTCATTTTCTGAATGGCAAGGTCAGCGTCTTCCTTTTTCTCCATCAACACGTAGCCGTAACCAAGACTCTCGCCTCGGGTGTTGGTAGCGATCTTGACTGTAACAACGTTACCAACTTGGGCAAAGAGGTTGTGAAGCTCTTTGAAGCTGACAGTTTGATCGATGTTCTTAACGAAGATATTGCATCCTTCAGGAGTTTCATGAATGTTTCGTTTGTACATGATTCTGATTGGATTTCTGCCGATCTTCTCGTATTGGGCAAGGAGTCTTGCGTTCTCAGCTGGAGAATACAATTAGAATCTTAAAGAGGATATATGAGTTACCATCCTTGGCGTTGACGAAGTTGATGTAGCCGAAGCCTCTGGATCGGTTGGTGGTTCTATCCTTCACGATTTTCAGCGAATGGAGTGGTCCGAACTTGGAAAAGTGAGCGAAAAGTTGCTCTTCATAGACAGTTTCGTCAAGATTTCCGATGTAAAGAGGAGGAGCCAAGCTTTGTTGGAAAGGGGGTCTTCCGGCCATAGGGAAAGGAGGATACATAGTGGGAGGATAATAGTTCATTTTCTTTATTTTTGTGTTTTAAGGTGTTTTCTGAAATGTAGATTTTGGTTTTTTTAAACAAGCAGAATTATATTAATTGCGGCGTGATTTCGAATTTAAGCAGCAATTTTTGCACTGACAAATTTAGGTTTTTAGAGACGACCGTTGATTACTTAGTTAATTGAATTGTCTTCAAGAATTAGGTTGCCAGAATGTCCTTAAATAGCTTTGCTTTCAAAGAAGTATGATAATGATCGAACTCGCAGGGTTGCTTGAACTGGACAAATGTCCATTTTTATCCATTCTTCGAAATGTGAGGTCAGTAAAAAGCAATTCTGTCGCAATAAGCAATAAAATAGACTTTCAATGGCATTTTTTTGCTATTATAATTACACTAGAGTTGCCTAGCTTGCAATAAGATCAAAGTAATCAGGCTTTATCGAGAGTTTTGGAAGTTTGAAAAGCAATTCGATCTCATTTAACCCATTGTTCTAATCGGCTATTCGTTAAAAGAAAAATGTAATATGTAGCTCATTGGGTTGGAAATGAAGATGGAAAGGCTAAACATGATGGAGGTGTTTCATCGTCAGTTTATAATAAATTTTATCGGACATTTTTTGGTGCTAGTCTTTCCGCGAAACTAGAGGGCCGCGAACTGACCGTCCTATCGAGGGAAAAATTACGAGCGTTCTATTAGCAGCTAGTGATTTGTGAAGGCGCATACTTATGAGTATGATCAGTTGAAACTACGGAAGAGAGCAGCAGGCCCAATGGGTGCATCTAACATTTAAATACAAACGGCAAATTTGTTACTGTGATGGGATGACTCAATAATTAAGCTTTATACACAGTCGTAACAGGTAATTACCACCGAAAGAAGGTCGAAGGCTGCGAATGGCTATTAATGATGAATTTGTCAAACTAACTACCACGGATTCAAATATAGATTCATTGATGAAAGAGATTCATAAAGAAAGTTTTATCAAATTCTGGGAGAATTAGCAAATTATAATCAATGGAATGACGAAGAATCTATGGGAAGTCAGCTCCATAGTCATACTCTATCTGTAATTCTGACGAAGTCTGATTTTGAAATTCCGCATCATGGTAGAGAAAATCCTCTAGTAGCTCAGAAGTTATTACGTTTTTTTGTTGCTTTTAGAATCTAGGCAGGAATGTAGTATGGAAAAAACTGCAAGTATTGAAATTAGAGCAAAATTCGATAGAGGATGAAGGAGTTGTCGAGCTCA
>ENA-UOTZ01001207-UOTZ01001207.1-compost-metagenome-genome-assembly--contig:-NODE-1207-length-18708-cov-10.625517_pt1 | contig 18708 bp, 8 predicted proteins | sample MGYA00238144_ERZ746983 | MGnify/ENA primary metagenome ERZ746983 (study PRJEB28759, sample SAMN06268863) | compost metagenome | isolation source: single cell | place: USA: California, Emeryville, Joint...
CTTTCTGATCTATATGTTGAGTAGTATGGAATGAATACCTCTCAAAGACTCTTTGAGGTAGTTTGCGTTGATTAAAAGTACAGATTAAAACCTTATCAATGATAACAAAAAAGGTTTCAAGGACGATTTTGAAGTGATTTTACATTTATTGTTAGCAGTTGTAAGCATATTGTGAACTGACTCTTCGCTATCACATCCTCAAAACTCGTTATAGTGGCCATGGTCTCACTTTTTTTTTTGGTAGTAATTTCCTTGAGAAATGCAAAGAACAAGAGAAGAAATTACAAAATCAGCTAGTGCTATTGGAAAAATTAGTCTGAAAGCATATACACCTAATTAATTTTTACGTGAGAAGTGTTTGAGAGATTCCTCTTTACAATTAATTCTCTTACGTCTTATACGTAAATATGCAAAGAGATTGCTCAAAAAGCTCACTCTATGCGCACATATCTCTAAAAAAACGTGTAAAAATTATTCCTCTCTCTCTGTTACTGGCGAAAAGATGCATCCAATGAACTTACGTGATCATTGACTTTAACTTTTGGAATTCCAATGGCTTTGAGAAATAATGAATTATTCCATTCTCGTAACTTTTGTGTCCTCCATGCAGTCTATAATCTCCCGATACAATAACAATGGGGATTAATTTCCTTTTATATCTTTGCAAGAATTGAGCAATTTCTCTGGCGGCTTCAATACCGTCTTTCTTTGGCATATTGTTGTCGGTGATAATTAGAGAAATCTCATCGGGCATTGATTCCTTCACCTTTTTCACAAGAGCGTCGCCATCGTTGACTGTTTCATAGTGCATTTGGAGTTTTTTGAGATAGTTGCCAAGGAGCTCGACATTGAATACGTCGTCATCTGCTATAATAATTTTTCCAGTGATTGGCAATTGAATTTTGGGTCTGAGCTGACCCAAAGCGTTTATATGATTAAATTCACTCTCAGCCCCCCTTATTCGTAGATAATCGTTTGGAATATGAGATAACGTTGAAGACTTCCTGTGCTGCCGTTTTGCAGTCCTCGTCCAAATCTTCAGCTCAAAGGATGACCCTTTGCCTTCAATCGATTGCACAGTGACATCTCCATTCATTTTGTAGGCGAGTTCCTTTGTGATCCATAACCCTAATCCTGTGCCCTTTTGACTCGCAAGCTCGGTATTCTCGACTTTACAAAACCTTTTAAATAGCTTTCCTATCTTCTCTGGAGACATTCCACATCCTGTATCAGTAACGCGAATTTTAATGTATCCAGTTAATCCTGGTTCATAATCTTTAAATTTAGGCAGCTCATTTGCTTCTTGTTGCGGAATTAACGAAAAATCGTTGTACTTTGAGCTTACGGGTAGAGTACAGTACGGAAGGTGTTTATCAGGTTCTGGTGACTCGTTAAATTCTACAATAGACGACTTGTTCTGAAAAGCAACCGTATCAGTTTCTGCTGACTTGGGCTGACTAAATATACATTCTTGACTGTTAACGCTGAGGTGGCAGTTTGACTGTTCCCATTTGATTGAGACTATGACTGACCCATCCGATGTAAATTTAACAGCATTGGAGGTCAAGTTCAAAACGCATTGCAAAAATCTTTCTTTATCTAACTCCAAAGACGATGGAATGTCAGAATTCACGGTCATCAATGGCTTTATTCGCTTATTCTGAGCTTGTTGTTTGACGAGCTGCCATACTTCTTTCAGTAGAGATTGCGTGTCCGTGCTTTCAATTGTGGTTCTCAGTGTATTGTTGGACATCATCCCTGCGTCGAGAATATTTCCAATGTAATTTTTGAGAATTTCCCCGCAAAATTTAGATGTTATCAAATGGTTCTTAACTTCTTCGGGGTCATCAGACTCTATAGCCAAGCTAACGTTACCAAGTACCGCGTTTAATGAGTTTCTTAATTCGTGTGAGAACGATAAGATAGCCATTTCGAGGTTTACAAGCGCTTCTTGTAAATTTTGCTTACTCTTTTTCAGTTCTCTGTTCTTCGAGGAGAGTTCCTCTTTTAATTTTTCCAATCTTCGAAAAGCTTTCGTAGTTTGCATTTGGCTGACAATAATCGCCAAAAACAAGATCAATCCCATGGTTAAACTGACCTCGAATAATGTTTTGATACATTTCATAAGCTCATTTTGACTCAGCGTTGCCAATGTTTTTATGATACGCGGGTAATGGACAAACCTGAATAGAACGACATTAAGGAAAATACAGATGATGCAGGACCATCTGGACCTTGTTTGGCCATACTGTGCGATTCCTGCATAGAAAATGACAACTGGTCCACAGAGCAAGTTTGCAGCGTCGACGAATTGGATATTGGGTAGTAAGAAACACCAAATTGTGCAAAAGATCTCCAATATGCTATACTTTTTAAAATATAGCAATCCATAAACGATGGAGGTAAACAACACCGGGAAAGGATATAGCCTCACACCATTTTTGAAATTGATGAGAAAAATATACGCGGTCGTGCAAGCCAGGGCAGCAAGTGACTGATAGAAAACGAAAATCACGCGAGATTTACGGTCTGCTCGATTTGAATAACTCCCTGCAGATTTCGGGACAGAAGTGAATAGCTTTTCGATTCGGATTTTGAGAGCCAGGAATTTTTGCAGAGCTTCAAACAAAGATTTCTTCGTAAAAGGAGCTTTTATAAAAGAGAATTGCTTCTCTCGCATTTTCAGATACAATAATTACCTCAATAAATAATATCATCCGTTTTGTAAGGAACGCTGCAAAATCCCAATTAATTCTTCTAGAATTACTTATAAATGAAATATTTTTCGAGTATTTAAAGCAGATTCAGACCTAATCATTAATCATTGAGGAGAAGCTATTCCAATATTATATGAATTAAGAAAATTTATATGAAAGGATATATTCAATTAACATGTGCACTAGTGATGAAATTGCGTGGGATCTAATCAAGAAGGATTTAAATTAAGCTTTGTGATTATATGTGTTGTGATTCTGGAGAGATACAGGGTCGATTTCAATGACCTTGATGATTTGTTTATCAAAAACTGCTATTGCTATGCGTTGGTCTCTCGCTTTCGTGCAAAAAACTGATCAGCAGATTAATTCAGGAAAATAAAGAAAATCGTACTGCTTTGTGCATCGCCCAGAAGTATGCCACCCCAAATTATTTTTCTTTTCATGTTCATAAAATATCCAACGAGGTGCTTTTGCTCACAAACGACACAGAAAATTATTTCAGGTCTTTCTTTTAATTCAGTAATTTCCTTTATCTCACCTGATCGTTTTTCAATGAATGTTGAATATTATCATATTATCAATGACTTTTTATACCCGGAAATCGTAAATTGCAGACAATCTTCAGTGTTTTTATATTCCAGCATCGTACATTTCCTGTTTGATCTCCACTCAATAAGAATCCAATTTTCTGAATGTAACACGCAGCGGTAATCTTGCGGCCTAAGAGAAATATTGATATAAGATGAGATCTAACTTATCCATACCTTCATGAGCCCTAGTTTTTACAATTTCGAAGTTTTTCTCATAAATGTTTAAGTCCTTGAACACAATATCGTTTTCTTTCACAAAAGCCACCATATCCATTAACGGTAGCACGGTAATTGTTGCCCTTCGAGGATAAGTCGATGGGAAGTCACAAATATGGCGCGAATGAAACATATCCTGAACATTGCCTTCATTGTCGATTACTGTGAAAATCGTCGTTAACTTTTTGAAGGATTTCGTCTCCATATACCCTGTACAAACATAAAGCAGCTGCTGAGCATCATCTGCTCCGACGACTAAAAGCACGCCATTATCTAATATTTGTCATACAATTTCAGTAAAAGACTAGTGAAAAATACCTTGCGGGTCAATCTTGTCGATTTTTTGAACTGATTTAGCCTTGAAATTTGAAGCCAAACTCCAAAATTGAATAGTCCCTTTAGTTTTTGTGACTAGAATTCTTTTATCGGTATCTTCTGCTTCGGTGAGTAACGCCAAATTGCGTGTAAGATCGTGATAATGTAGCACAGCTACTTCATGTTCGTACTTTGAAGTTTTGTAATTAAAACAGCCAATTTTGTAATCTTTAGCAACTGCATGCTTTGGAGGAGTGACGCCGATCAAGAGGTAAGACCAATCTTTGCCTAATGTCTCTTGTTCAAACATTCTTGAAATAAAATAGACTGTTTGATTCTCTACATCGATAGTAAGGTCTGTGATGTCTATTAATAACCATAAACATCAGCCGATTGTCTGGAAGAAGGAATTCTTACCAGCCTTTTTTGGAAATTCATGAGAAAGATATGATTGATACATAAATCCGAGCTAATCGTTGAATTATTTCATTTTCATTTCTAAGATACTAAACTTTTAATAAAAAAGAAAAAGATTTGCTGGACAAATTTTCTTCGAATTCATCAGAACGGTGACCTACATTAGTTTCATATGCTATGATCAACATGCCTTAGATGGCTGATGTTACATTCTGTGATAAGCTTTTAATTCAAGTATTTAATGAAATCTACGATGCTGGAGCTATGAAAGGTGAAACCTCTGGGTATAGCTCAGTTGGACTTGTAGTAACAATATCAGAAATCCTTCAGCAAGAGAGAATAGAGAATAAAGAGCTCCAATCTCGGTTTGTTATTCACCACATTCGTATTTTGGAAGAATAAACCACATAAATCTCAAAGGTGAATATTGTCTGAGTCAACTGAACAGTGACGAATAAAAGGATAAAGCATTAATGGCTCTAGATGTGTTAGATAGCATTGATAAGAATTTACAAATTTGATTCTCTTCTTTATCAATAACTCACAATAGAGAGAATAATATTACAAAAGAGATAAATATTGGAGGAACACCTTGAACCTGCGTTGGAAAGGAATCTGACGAACTGTTTTCAGAGATTTGTCTGTCAATGTAGTTCCTCCCAAAAGAGAAAAAATTTTGTACCACCGCTATGAAAATCAACAAAATGAGCAATCTGAATTGAATTCAAATATCACTGGCAAAGGAATGGCACAGTCAGCATATCAAATAAAAAATCAATCAATAAGGAAGCTGAACGCTCATAAATGAGTCAAATGGCATAAATAGCCAGCTCATCGATCTCCAATGTACTTAGAAATTTAATTCTGAATTTATTTACTCAAGAAACCAAACTTAAAATAGTTAGCTTTAATCTCTTCATCCACAAATGCCGCAACGGAAGTCCAACCTGCACATTTATTTAATATTGTTCACCTTCGGGCTTTTGGCTACTGCCGCCAATGGAGAAAACATCACGGTCTATATTGATGGCAGTGCATCTGCAGGAGGAACCGGAAGCCAAAGCGCTCCATTCTCAACTTTATCTGACGCTTTGTCTCTTGTAGTGTCCAATTTTTTACTTACCTATGAGCACGCTGAGCTAGTCATTGTGCCTTCGACAAATATACTTCAACTCTCTTCTATCACAATCCAAGGTCCGAGTGATTCTTCCTTAACAATCAGATCCTCCATTGATTCGCTTAATGCTCCTGACCTATCGATTCAAAGCTGCCAAAGCTTACCGTCGCTACAAATCCAATCAAGCATAAGTTTCGAAGTTTCAAATATCCATTCATTTGGTCTTCAGAGCATAAATATCGAACCGAGACAACCCAACAACACCTCTCTTTTTCAGATCAAAAGCGTCCCCAATCTCTATCTCAATAATGTATGTATCTTGGAAACTGATTCGGTCATCTCTTCCGGAAGCATCATATCGGCGACTAAGACATTAAAGCTCACATTGGACTCTATCTTTATCACAAAAAAATATCCCTCAACCTACATCCAATCGGACGCTAGTTCAATCAATCTTAAAAACGTTCAAATATTTCAGACGATAGATGCTCAGTCCGCAGCTGTTGACTTGCATATTTTCTCCTTTAATTCAAAAAACCCTGTCTCCAATATTACTCTCGATGCCATTTCGATCTTTGGAAACTCCTCCACCACGAAAACCGATGCTGTTGGAGTTCTTAAAGTGCAGAACTACGAAAGTTTATCAATAGCAAATTTAACCTACTCGAATTGTACACTAACCGCACATACCGATGTTTTTTCGGTTCACAGTGTGCAAACAATGGCAATGTCCAATGTTCACATAAAGAATATCGATGTTTCGGCCAGCGGCCAATCGCTGATCGATATGCGTAACGTCTCTCATGTACTCTTGGACTCTGTCCTCATTTCGCAAGTAAACTCCCTGACAAACATTACTCTAGTCGATGAAACAGGAATTGAAGCGATCAGTTTTTTCATTTTTCGACTAGAAGAATTCAACTCAATGTCCGATCTGACTTTTTTGAATGATCTGCAGATAATCGATTCCCACTTGCTCTACATCACTGTGCTAAAGGTCCGTGGGTGGTTCGAAAGTTTCAATCTGACAAATATAGCTTTCAAAAACTCAACTTTCAGATACAATACATTCATCTTTTGGAAATTCTATCAATTTGATAGCATGGCACTTTCTTTTGTGCTATCAACGATTTGGACTGCAAGCAATATCAGCATCGACTCATGTAAGTTCTACGAAGGGAAATTTATCTCATACTCTTACTACGATGATGACAATGAGGATGAACCTGTTTCGTTAATTGGAGTACCAGATATAGTCCGAATGTGGAACATATCAATAACCAATACTGATTTTGCATATGATCCTGAAGGGACTATGACTTATTATTCTTATCTATTCAGCAGTGATGGCTATCAGTTTGATGTGTCAGATTTCAATTTTACGAACAACAATCTAAAATCTTACATCATATTCTACCAGGCCACCAGACTTGCAAGTATGCTTGTTGAGAATAGCCATTTCTCAAATTTCTCCATGGAAAATTCGATATTGTTTATGATGAATTATGCAGGGTTGCTTGTATCGGTTTCGTTTGCTTACTATGACAGCACCACCAAATCGATTTACCCGCAATATGTTGTGATGCTCTTTTCCAACTCGACTATCGAAAACGTAAATATAGTCGAAGAAGGAATCAGCTATCTCATGTCCATAGCTGCGCCCTTTTTCTTTATCGACTCGAGCGTATTCCGAAATATCTCAACAACTTCTGGGAGGTTCATAGATGCTGGTTACTTCCAACCAATTCCTCTCGATAAGGCATACAAATATTATCTTCGCAACCCTGCACTTGAGCAATTTTTATTCCATCAATACCCTGAAATCCTCGCTCTGCTCGATGTTGCAATGTACGATGCGGATTCTTCTGGTCTTACAGCCTCTTATCAGTACCATTTTAGGAATAACACTTTTTCTGACAACGAGATTAAAGGAGCCTATACTTTCATCAAAATTCAGGGAGTAGGTTACGCTTCCAGTGGAATTATCATTGACGGAAATCGATTCTTCAGAAACAACCTTGGTCCGGACTTAAAAGCTCAATTGATTTGGTTTATTTTCGACGGTCACATCGAAATTAAAAATAACCACTTCGAAAACATGACGAACCAAGGTTACCTTCTCCAAATTGACACAATGAGCCAGCCACTTTTCGTGAATATTTCAAATAATACGCTGCATAGACAAAATGAAACGGGGTTCGTTATCTATCGACCTGAGTCTGTGAACTTATTCTGTCTTCAAGACAACACCTTAACAGATTCGCGTGTGTCCTTAACATTCATTGAATTAGTGCCTGTGAGCAACCGAAAACTGATCCAGATTCAACGAAACACTTTCCGGAATGTCCTAATCACCGCTTCGAAACATAAATCCTCTCAAATAAACTTCATTCACGTCGAGGTTCAGGTGCCGTACTTGGTCAGCCTCATAAACTTCAATAGCAATCACTTTTCAAACATCAGTTTTGTCAAGGCTTACTCCTACATCAAAGGAAGCTTTGAAAATTCTTTGGTATCTTTCGCGGTTGGTAACTCAACGTTGGAGGTTCTGAATTGCTCTTTCATAGACATTTCAATCAGAAATGAGAGCAGTGTCCTGGCAATAACAGCAGGAACTGCTAATGTTGTTAATTCGACGTTTCAAAACATCTCATTATGCGGCAGATCAGGGACGATATATTTGCTGTCTCCAAATATTACAATGGCTTCATCGGTTTTCATCAATAACTCTGCAGCGGGAGAATCTCATGGTGGAGTGCTCTTTGTTGATTATGATCCAACGTATAAAGCTGATGCGATCTCGTTAAGAATAGTCGATGGAGTATTCCTCTCTAATTCAGCTAAGAAAGGTGGTATTCTGTATCTGACGGACACTGCGTTAAGAATGACCCTTCAAAATAACATCTTCGAGGACAATTTTGGAAGCAGCATTTCTTCTGCATTTCACTTTGTATCTGTGAATTTCTTGGAATTGAACATAAATAATAATACGGTCACCACTCAGCAAGACTTGGAGGGAATGCATTCTGAAAATTTTCTCATTTTCGATAAGGCTCAAGGCCTTGGATTTATTAACCATACGCATCTCTCTATTAAAGGAGATATTGCTGTCACAGTAATCATTATGCGAGCTAGTCCAAGCTTCCTCCTGAACATCGACTACTTGGAATTCAAACAACTATCACCTATCTCAGTGAACTCAGCAAGACTCTTAAATGATATGGTCGATGAAACCAAGTATTTCACTCTACTTGCCAGTGATTCAGGAACGACGATCATACGAAACACTATTATTTCAAATGCTCTGCTCTCGAACAAACCAATCTTCTCTATGGACTGCGCCAACGAAACGAACAGCATATTTCTCATTAACAGTACCTTCATTAACGTCACGCAGAGAGGTCCCCAAACAAATATCTACATCCCATATGTGAACCGAACGGATTCATTGCAATCCATTTCAGAAGGCGGCATCTTTTTCACAGATCCATTGGAAGGATATGATACATGTCAAAGGGTCATTGGAATTACAGATACTGAGTTTTCTCTGCTCTCAAGCAATGGCCCAGGAGGTGTAATAAATGATTTAGCTCCCGGAGTAACGATCATTAACATTACTCGTTCGAATTTTACAAATATTCAAGCTAGTCAAGGGGCAGCTATAAGTACGTACTCTCCGAATAATGGCTCTCTTATTGCTATCACTAACAGTACATTCATTGGAAATAAAGTGACTGGATATGGTGGCGCTATTTTCAATATGAATGCTAATATGTGGATCAATGGCTCTTCGTTTGTTAACAATTCAGCAAACTACAGTGGAGGAGCTATTTATTCCAGCTATTTTGAGCATGCTCAAGCAATTCTAACAGAAGGTGGCAACACTTTCGCTGGCAATGAATTTATCGTAAAGACAGGGTCTGACCTGGCAGCGCGACCAAAATATATGACAATTGAGTTTGACGATAACTATAAAACGACAGGAATGATCATCAAGACAGTGAACAACACTAACGGCAGTCAGACGACTACAAACCTCTTACTGACTAACGTGACGACCTACACTCTTCAAAACGTTACTTTCATCATTAAAATATTTGATGAGCTGGACCAGCCGATCTATGATATCTCCAAAAACCCGCTCCCTACACTCTACTTCAACGTTGAGCTTGAGTCGGAGTCGTTCCAATTCACCTCCAGCAACTGCAATATGACTAATCATTCGACGGTCTGCTATGTTCAGGATAAGAACCTTGGAATTCCAGGAAACAGCAACTCTCCTATCGGAAATATTACAATCAACTATCGTTCCCGAGACATCCAATTGTCCTCTGTATTGCAAGTCCAGACAAGAGACTGCCTTCCTGGCGAAATTTACCATCCAAAAGAAAAAACATGCGAACTATGTCCCTTTGGAAAATACTCTCTCGACCCGAATGATCCTTACTGTCAACCGTGTCCTGAAGGTGCGAATTGCACCGGTGGCTATTTCTTGGATCTTAAACCCGGGTATTGGAGAGCAAATACTTCAACAGCCCTTGTAATCAAATGCACTGGTGAGGCAGACCGCTGTGGAGGTACATATGATTCAATCTGCAACAAAGGCTACATTGGAACTCTCTGCAGTCGCTGCGACCTCAACGATCAGTACATAAGAGCAGGATCACCACACAATTTTAATTGCGGAAAATGCCCATCCAATTTGCGGACTATCTTGCTGAATGTCTGTTATTTGTTAGGATGGTTCGCATACAACCTCTATTTCATCAGTAACATCATCTCTACGAATCGCTTGTATTACAAAGCGGTGAAACAGGGACTACCTACCCCTCAATCCACCGGTCCTTACATCCGAGGCATTACAACATACTTCCAAATTATAGCTATAGTATACTCATTTAATGCTGGATTCTTACAGTTCTTCGGGTTAGAAGATCCAGATAAATCGAGTAAGGTGGGGCCTGTTTCAGTGCTTTTCAGCCAGGACTGTCTGTTCGGAAGTCTTGGTATCGCTCCAGAGAGCCAGCTCAGGGCCAAGGTAGTCTTTTCCCTGTTAGTGCCGATTGTAAAGTTGGTGACTATTTCTCTCTATTATGTGATAAAATGGAAGGGGGTGTTCAACCCGAAACGAAAATTGAGGTTTTTAGTGATTTGGCTAAGTATTTTCATAATCGAACAACCTGCAATAGTTCAAACGCTGATCGCGTACTCATCTTGCTCCTCAATTATGCCCAGCGTTGACCCACAAGAGTACGTTTACAACAACGAATTCTTCAAATGCGGGATTCCAGAGTACAATTCGTTTTATTATTGGGTCGTGCTGCCTTTCTTGAATTTGTATTTTTGGATGATGCCGCTTGGATTCTTCCTCCTTCTTTACTACAACAGAAGCAACCTTGACAGCGAAAAAATGCGAGTGGGTATGGGAGGGCTTTACAACGAATATAACCCTCAGACATACTACTGGGGAGTGGCGATCATGTTTTTTAAGCTTGTGCTAATCGTATTCAATCAGATCTTCAATGATGATGTTAAAACAAAAGCATTGGTATTCCTGATGATTTTCTCTGGTTATAGGGGCCTGCTGAATCGGAAGAAACCATACAATGATCCGAATTTGATGACAGCCGAGATGCTGTCAATTTACGCGTATTTATGCACAGTGTTCTGCTCGTATCTTTTCGTCGACAGTAAAAAGTACATTCAGCTGCTTTGTCTCCTAGGGATGCTTGTGGGTAATGGACTAGCCATTGGGTTTATAGGGAAACAGCTCTATGTAATATCCAAACGTGCGATCATCAAAGGAATAGATATCATAGCGAAGAAGGTGAAACATTCTGAGAACAAAGTCGATGCTGACCAAACAACCACTCAATCGGTCGAAATATCAGATATGAAACAGCCTACCGACACTAGCAAGAATGAAATTGAATTTATGGATGTGTCAGTCGAAAAACATGAAGATAAATGAAAGAAGTCAACCTTATAGCCTTAATTGTTCAATACTGATTCCGTTATTGAAAAATATCCAACATCATTCATAATTTGCTTGAGGGTTGTAATAGTCATGACTTAGTTTGCTCTTTCTACTTTGAGGTTTCAAATACAACTGCAAAGAGGTCGATAAAGAGCTCAAATACACAGTATGTTGTATTGTATGTTAAAAAGAGATAAAGATACTTTTCCTGTCAACTCGAAGTCGCCTGGATGATAATATCTTAATAACAAATTAGAATCTTAGTTTGTTAAGAATCTTCTTTGTTTTAGAATCTCTAAGTTCCTCTTTTTGCGTGATCGGAATCAAAATCAACGTCATTTAGAATTAAAATTTAATCTTATGAGCCCCGAACTCTGAAGTTTTATATAAGAATCAATTAAATAATTGGAATTAAAAACAATATTTCTTACACAAGCAATATGGGTTGCTCCCAACCAAGAATGAAAGTCGATGAGGATGTCATCGAAGTCTATGAAAGAAAACTGCAGTTCGGACGCTTCACTATTCGTGATATGAAGAGTGTAACTATATTTTTCTATCTCTGCCTCTTTATTTCTTATGTTAAAATCTCTGACCCCTGACTAACTCTCTCCTTCTAGGCATTTTCTCATGCATCTGGTGCACCAAGCGTTTCTCTCAAGCAAATTGAGAAATTTATCAAGAATCTTGAAATCTCTTACTCCTCCGAAATCAAAACGACAATATTCGACACATTTATCAGCCACTTTGAAATTGGAGAAGATACCTACGATTTGACTGATCTCCTGTCGGTGTTATTCATCCTCTCATCGAGTACCGTGAAAGAAAAAGCCTTTGCGCTGTTCGATCTCTATGACAAGAGATGTACCTGCGCTCTCTATAAAGAAGAGGCAGAGTTCGCAATCGATAGCATATGCAAAACTGTATGTAAGTACAGTGTAGAGTTTTTGGATGAAGAGGAACAGGTCAAAGAAATCTATACCGATTGCTGGACAACAATGGTAGATATCAATTATTACATTGCTCTTAAAATTGGTTTAGAAAGAAGCGAAGCTTCCTCCATTGATCGGCTTTTTCTACCAAGGCAAAGCATATATAAAATTCGAGGATTTTGAGGGCGCTTTGCTGAAAGCGTCAATGAGTGAAGACTTATTAGATATCACATCCCCACATAAGTACTGACACATTGTGAAAACTTATTAGTTACTGATGATAATTACTGTTGCTAGAATTCGGAAAGCCTTGATGGAGTTTTTATTCTCCGGGGATAAAACTAAGGAGGAGCTCCAAACAATGCGGAATAGTAGAAGAACCAAAACAAAATTCGCATTTGATGGAGGTCGAACTAGCCGCTCAGTTTATAGTCCACGGAAGACTGACGATTCACCTTCAATGTTGAAAACAACTGATAGATAATTATCCTTGAACACAAAATAAATTATATTGTATGAAATCTACATAGCTTTTTAATGTATAGTGTGAAAGCTATAGTCAATTAGATACCGCAGAAACATGTAAGGAAATGCAATGTTAATATTTTATCCCAAAAGACTATTCATCTAGCATGAGAAATCCCAGTTGAAATACACTTATGCGGTTCATTTTCAGGTTGTAGTTGCCTCATTATTTGCAGAAATGAGCTTCATCATAGACAAGTTGACTAAAATACACTGTGCTATTCTTCAAAGAGTAGTTTATCTCAGTAAGTTCTCTAAAATGCAGAAATTATTGAATATTACTACTTATTAAAAGTGCCTCTGATAGGTCTTTCATGTTTGGTTTATTTATTCCTAATTAAACTAGTGAGTAAAGATTAACAGCTTCCCTTCATTGGGGCTGCTCTCTATTTAGGTCCTACGAAGCTCTTGCAGAGTCTTAATAATTCAAGCAATTTGTTTTTCTGTGATTATTACAATTTCGCTTCGGTTCATTATTATGGGTCTTTATACTGACTTATGCAATGTGTTGCTAAGAAATTGCGCAAAAATTATTGGGTTTTTACTTTTTTAGGCGACTTCTCTGGTTCGTCCACTTTCTCGCCTTTATTTCCAGAAGTCGTATCACACACAATTTTTTCGGTCAATCTAAAGCCGATGCAATACATGCTTTTATGAAGCGACACGTCTTTGATTTTATGTAATTCTTTGATCTCGCTCTCGTCAAATTCACCATACACTTTTCCGATTCTTTCCGCAATATTCTTTTTCACTTGGGCATCAGTCTCTCCCGTATCGAAAGCGTACACGCGCACAAATGGAAGTGCTTTGCCTTTCCAGTGCTCAAACTCTTTTCCTGCCATTATCCCGCGAAATACATCCAAAAACTCAACTGCATCAGCTGGGAGATTCATATAGATATGGTGGAAATATTTGAATTTCGGGTCGATTTTATCATTTTTTTGAAACTCATCTGACATCAAGTACCTAAAGAACCCTCGCGCATCCATATTATAATTAAGCATTTGCTTTTCGACTTTGTTGAGTTTAGTATTTATAAGCAGGTAGTCATAGCAAGCCGGATTAAGGTCGTTGGCAACAACGAACATTCCCTTCTTCGCTGCGCGGACGCTGAGAGGACCAATGCCGCAAAACATATCACAAAGTGTCTCTCCTTCCGCTAACTGATCTAAGATGCGATCACGCTCGTATTGGAGACGAGAGTTCCAGTAAACTTTATCGAAACTGAGCTGGAATACGCAGTTACCTTCCTTTAACTGCGTTTCATAGTTTTCTTCGCCTGCTATCACCTCGAGATCTGCGACACGGTACACAGTGTGAATAGCTTCGGTCTTGTTAACAACTGTCTTTAGACGAGGGTTCTTGTCTAAAAATACCTGTCCGATGAGTTTTTTGTAAGGAAGCTGCGGTCCTCTGAGATTTAAATGGGCAATTGTACCGACAATCTCGAACCCGGAAGGTATGATGATATCTTTAGGGAGTAACTCTGCCAGCACGTCTTGTGCAGAGAAATAATCAAATCCCAGTGTTATCGTGTGGTCAACGATCTCATAGTTGTTTTCTTTGATCCAGTTCGTGAGCTTCTCAGGCCAAAAAGATGGATTATCGCGTTGATAATTTTTATTTAGAAAAAGAAGTTTGTATTCGGGGTCTTTGCAAGGCTCTTTCGAAATGTTTGGAAATTTCTCAATGTTCAAGAGGTAGTCTTTCATGTCTTTGAGGATGCCGCTGATTTTCGAGACAGGAACCTTTACAGCACAAATGTTGAAGGTCTTTTTGAAACTTTCTTTTGAGTAGTCAGAGGGTATGACTTCCATTTTCTTTTCCTCCTCCTGAGTTGAAGCATTTTTTGCCTTATTCTCCTCTGTGGTTTTATTCTGGTCGTGGTTTTCAGTTGTACTGTTTTCCATTGAAAGGCGCAAATAAAGTTGATTTGATTAATAGATTTGATTCGGAATATAAGGTGAGCAGAGCAAATCAAAAATTGCTATTCAAAGTTTTCTGAATCGAAAGAAAATTGTCTACCTTTTTTTGGATAGGTTTATTAATTCCGAGTGTAATGGGCAATGTTTTACTAAAATGGCTACAGCTAGGTCATTTTAGATTCTCTAAATGAGTTTGCTGGGATTATCTTTTCAAAATGGCTAGCTTAGCTCGCTAACCAAGCTTTCAATTGATAAAAAAATGTTATTGTGGTGTCGTTGTTGCTGGTTTATTAAAGAATGCCTGTCTTGTCCTACATAAATAGTCGAATTGGCATTGATTTTCTGAAAAAAGAACGTCATTAGGTGCAATATAATGTGCATTCCAAACACCAATTTTTAAAATAGTATTGCAATATATGGATAGAGAATAGGGATTCTGTTAATAAGACGATAGCTCTAATCAAGCCCTTGAATACTTATTAATGAAATTGATGCGTGCCAATTGACAAACATTCAAAAGTACAAAAGGAGTGTCATAGCCTTTAAAATCCACTTGTGAATATTCATACATATAACACGCAAAAAAAACTTCACTAGTTTGAAGTAAGAAATACTCTATTTGAGAGAATGAGAGTAATCCGGATAGATTGAATCGAAACTTATCAAATTCCAGCAAAGCTCAGAGAAAACAAAAAATCGCAAATACTTAAAATAAAACAATTCCGGTGCTCTACAAACCAATGGCTCATCTGTTAATCATTTCTTAAAATTGAGTGAGCTTGTTTCTCAGTGTAATGCTGCAGGTCCGGAAATCTATCTAAAGTTCTTAATAAAATATCAAATAAAATGGTACGATTCAAAAATAGATATGTCCTCCTTGAAGTTTGCCCTTCAGAGGAGGCTATTTCACCCGAGTCGATCACACAAGACCAGTTTCATCATGTAACACTAGATATCTTCTTAACATTTAGAAATAATCATCCGGTACTGCAGGCTGTGAAAGATGCCATCATCGAATGTCATGGAGACCTTGGAGCAGCCAAGATCGCTTTCTCATTACAAAGTAACGCACAATTGCCCGCATTAGTGTTATAAGAGCTTACTGTCAATAGCAAAGTATTATAATTCAAAGGCTCGAATAGCTATTATGCGTGTCGCTCGAGAATATATAGACCTTTTACTCTCATCACTGCCATTCATACAAGCTATTCAGAAACAAAGGTTAACCATAAAGACACTCCATTGTTCTGGGACAATCAAGAAAATTGAAAGAAAAGCTAGAGATCTGCTGATTTTCTGGTGCAACAAAGTGATAAAAGCGCAAAAAATGAATCTTGAAACACAACAAAAGTTTTTGAAGGAAGTTGAAGGATCGCTGGAAGACCTAAAGGACATCGAAACTTAATAGTTGAGGATTATTTGATTTTTCGATTCAATATTAAATAGAGAAATGTGCTGTAAATCATACTGTTCTTTGTAGTTGAAAGATATTGGTATCTTTGATGATCATTTCTTAAATTCCATCATTACTTGAGTCTGAAGATTCCGTCGCCGATAGCTAGCATAGATCACTCATCGTTTGTTTGCTGAGCAACGGGCACCACATCGCTGATTAGACTCAATTCACTTAATTCCTTTGTGCAGTATCTCATACTAACAATGTAGTATATTGCTCAATATGAGCTGGTATTAAGAATAGCATTTTTTAGACCACTTAGAAAGTTAAGGAGTCTCGAATAAATTATTCGAGCTCTTTTTGGAAATATGAATATGTATGTTTTAGTAAATACAAGATGAAACCCTTGATTTAAAAAAATAAATAAGATGAAATCCGACCTTCATGAAAAAATAGTAGTTATTTCTTGCCTTGAATCAAATATTGCAATATTATTATAATTCGATACTCTCAAATGGCTCTCAATATCTCTTGACCTCAGTTCTTTCGTGAAATCTCTTGAAAGCTTCAAGATCAGCTTTGCAGAACTTCTGATAGTGTGGCAGTGACTCCAAACTCTTTTCAAACTTTGAAATATCTGAATTCAGAATCTAAGCAATTCATCAATAAGAATTCATCTAATATGCTATATTTCTTACTCTTTCGTCATGGAATTCATCGCTCCTGCCTTTTAGACTTCGGATCAATGGACTATTAATTTTAAAGTTCCTTTTTCGAGGTGTTTGTGTTTCCTTTGAAGCGCTAACCAAGGATTCCTTGAGGAAGTTTATTCCTGAATGGACTAATTCTTTGCTATGAAGAGGCTGGCTTCGGTCCTCTGGAACGGTAGGATTAAACTTTTGAACAAGTTCAATGCCGAGTCTTCGATATATTGGAGTGTATGCTTGATCCCAATCTCTCACTGAATCCAGCCTGGACTGCACAACTGACGGAATGTTTTTATTGCCTCTCGCGTTTTCCTCGTTTGTTTCATTGATAGTATCAATTTTAAAGCGCTAAGAAGAATTAGAGATACAATTTAGTTTTGAATGATTACCGATAAAGTTGGACCCACTTGGGATTTTCTGAGCAAAGCGCTAACGCGTGAGTCATCAGGGTTTTTCGAATGCAGCGATCCGAGAGAGATGACAGAACCAGCTGAAGAGATGCTCAGATTTGAATTGTTTACTACTTCCATAGTTGCGATTTTAGGCAGGAACCCACTGAACATCTCGCTTGATTGCTTGGTATTAGGTTTCTTGGTTGGAGTAGAAAGGTCTTTTGGAGTCTGAGCAACTCTTAAGAAACTAAATTTATTCTCAGAGCCGGAGGACGATGATTTAGGCATATCGGTAGGAGTATTAAGGCCTGAGCTGTCCACGACATCAATGCTCATGGAATTGGCCTTGTTAAGGGTCGCGGAGCGAGTATGGAAAAATTCGAATTTATTCAAAGTCGGAGTTGATTTTTCTTTTGGAGTCAGGAAGTTGATTGACTTCTTGATTTGAAAGCTTGTTCTCTCAGTTCTCAATGGCCGCTTTGGGATTTGAAGTCGGAGATTTGAAACTTTTTTTGTCAAGTTAGGCTTAGCGTTCGTTGAGCTCTCTTTTGCATAATCCATGATTGAGAGTCCAGATGTAGGAGCAGCAGTCTCATTAAGGAGGTTTTCTTGTGGTTGTTGTTGCATGAATGCACTGAAAAATGTAAAAGAAGGCTGGGATAGTTTTGTAAAAATTTTCCTAAGATTACAAATTTGGATCGATAGACTCCCAATTTATAAGCCGTGTTCGATTCAAAAACGTGTAGTAAAATAAATTCTTATTTGATCTTTAAAACCCCAATAAAATCAAGTTAGAAATTATTAAATTCTTCAACTTCATAAACGCTTCATAACGCACACAACAAACCTGTTGATAAACGCAGATTAACACTTTTTGATTGAAAATAACGGAAGAATGAGCAGGGAACGGTAGCTTGAGTAATAAAATTGAATTTCAATTGAATCTTCGGAATTAGAGACTTTTTGCCCTATTGTTTTTATTTACGGAATTTAGAGAGACAATTGAAAGGTGAGTCATGAGTCAGATTAAACGCGATTATTTCTCAGAATTCAGAATTTCAGTAAAAGAGCAATAAATTTATTATTGAATCTGAATATTAGTTTATCGAATCTGCAAAAAGATTTCAGCAGATAAATAAAACTTGCAATCGGTCACTCAGTATATCGTTCTAAAAGATGGAGATATATAATAATTTTGAATCCATTGATCAAAGTCTTAGATTCCTTCAGGTTCAGGGAACCAGTAATTCAATCTACAAGAATTCGAAGATAAAGAACAGTTTATGAGATTGTTGAGCCTACAACTCCTAATTCCACATCAAGTGCGTGTGGGAGCAGGATGGATATGTGCCTGAGCAGAGTAGCATTGTTAATCCCTTACAGCTTCCAAGTTAAGAGCTACATTTTGTTTCAAAATTCAAAAAATTCAAAATGAAAATAGAAAAGAACCCTAAAAAAATTGGAAGTTTTTGTTCTTCGGTT
>ENA-UOTZ01001208-UOTZ01001208.1-compost-metagenome-genome-assembly--contig:-NODE-1208-length-18703-cov-6.509557_pt1 | contig 18703 bp, 11 predicted proteins | sample MGYA00238144_ERZ746983 | MGnify/ENA primary metagenome ERZ746983 (study PRJEB28759, sample SAMN06268863) | compost metagenome | isolation source: single cell | place: USA: California, Emeryville, Joint...
CAGACATAATAATAGCTTCAGGACTCAACCAACTGACTATTTCTCTTCATCATAGGACGCATTAGAATTATCCGAGAAAATAATAGTTGATTTGTATTGGTGGACCATGATACTCAGGAACATATGGAGGGGAAATTTCTCTTTGAATTTTAGCTAAGTAGCCTGAGTAAGTCATGGAGTTGGCAGTATCAATATCGGTCCATCCTACCCACATATCTTTATTCACATCCTCATAAAAACTTACAGGGCCTATAATGTATCCAAGAGTAGCCGTGGCGCTGACCTTACCATTATCATAGAAAGTCCCGAATTGATAAGAGTAAGTATCTGGAGTAGAGGTAGTCCACGCTGCAACAAGTGTGTAGCCAGTGGACGATGCCCAAGCTGAAAGACTGATTGCACCACCATTTGGATCACTGCCTTCAAAAAGGGAGAAACCAGAGTTAATGGCAGTTGTGGGTCCATTGAGAAAATTCAAAACTAGGTATTGATAGTATGTTTTGGTAATCTGATCAGCGCAAGCTATAGCGATGCCGTAGGTGAAGTTAGAAGCCCAAACACTGAGAGGAGTGTAGGTCGTAGAGGCGTCAAAAGTTGTATCGTCAGAAATGAGAGTGCGAAATCCACCAGCGGTTGTGCTTTTAGCTTTAATAATCCAAGAAAAATAGATTGTTTTTGTAACGATATCCTTGTAAACAACACAAATTTTGAGGGATTTGGTCCAGTTGTCACCACCGCCCATGAGGTTTGAGATTGCGTTTCTTTCTGAGATTGGGTTGAGAGACAATCCTGGTTCGGCCCAGTAGGGAGCACCATTGACATAGTGGCCTCCGAGGTAGATGGTATAAGTGGCAGTTGGGATGCCAGGAGCTCCCCAGACACATCGTGTGGTGATTAGCTTCTTCGTATAGGTGTAGAAAAACGCACCAGCTCCAATGTCGTACCAAATATTTCCAAGGGTGAAAGATGTGGTAGTGGTAGGAGTATTAGAACTACCAGTACATGTACTTGCAGAAATATCATTTATTGAAGTGATCTGCCTTGACATAACCGAACGTCCATTGAGGATGCTTAGATAAACTTGGTTATTGATTCCATCACTACCCATACCCCAAGTCAAGATGGCAAGGTAGCCAGGAGCAACAGCAGTCTTGAAAGTATTCGAATCAGCAGAGATAAAATGATTGATCTCAGTCTCGGTCGTGACATATGGCATTATATTAGAATAGCCCATCTCAATGAGAGTGTTGTTTAGTGTTCTCTTGTAAATTTTGGAAATCTGGTTGCCACTCGTAACAATGCCATATACGTAAGAAGTGTCGCTAGAAGTGCCAGGTCCAAAAATTACATTTGTATAAGGAACACCTGTACCTGGATTCCACCACCAGAGAGCATATTGGTTCCAATTTGCTGCATCGGTTTGGTTTTCCGCGGAATAAACTTTCGCCACCACGCTGTTCTTCAACTCAGGCGTTAAAACTGAATATTGAGTTGTGAAAACTGGAACCTCACCGTAGCAGGCATCGAGAAGAAGACCGAATACTAGCAAGGAAGTAGTGATTCGCGACATAGACTGTGAAATTATAATTTCGGCCACTCATGATAAGATTTGTTTAACTTTGCACCCGCGCAATAAAATATGACTTTTACCAAAGTGATTCTTAGGGTTAATCTGAATTATTTTGTTACCAATTAGAATCATAAAATCCAAATCCTGGAATCTTTGTCTTTGTTTAGCTTAGCTTTTATGATTGAATTTTTCTTCCTCTCTCTTCCGAAACAAAGTTCGTCTACTTGGGGTCTGTTTGGAGAAAAGAGGATTTTATTTAGATGACCTGTAATGAAGAGCAATTACTCAGCTCTTCGACGATTTAAGAGGGGTTATTTATGAATAAAAATATCTAAAATAAGTCTATTGCTTGACTCGTAAGGTTATCATTTCCTCCTCGCTAACCAAAGGTTAGCGAAACATTTTCTCAAGATGAAGGTTTATATATGCATTTACAGTCATTTCATTCAATGATAGGCATAGAGAACGAGTTTTTGTGCTTAGTTTCTAAAAATGGTTGGTTTGCGTGACTTGTTGTTGTAACTATTTTCTTTTTCTATTCAGAGTACATTTACCGTGATTCGAATTAGTTGAAAGCAAAGAGGGTTTTTGAATGCTATAAAAATATGAAATTATCTATGAATAGCTTCATCAACGAAATTTTTATAGATGTATATTTTCTTTTCCATATAATAAGTCACAACTCTGAATGAAAGTTGGATTTCGCGCTAACAAACTGATTGTGAATACCACGAAACAATTTCAAATTTATTGAGCGAAAATGTTTTGTTATCACGACCAAATTGAGCTCAAATTGTGAGCAATAATGGCGGTCAAAGTTATGAGGACAATTCCTACAAAATAGTAGTTGGTTTTCAAGATGGTTATTGTAGGGTAAATTTGTGCTTGTAATTTAGCCACGAAACCAGCGTAAGTCATAGAATTGGCAGTATCAATATCTGTCCATCCTACCCACATAGCTCCATTCACATCATCGTAGAAATTTACAGGGCCCCTTATATATCCAATAGTACGGTTAGTGGTGTTGTAGGCACCATTGGCATAGAAAGTTGCGAATTGATAATAATAGGCACTGCCGTACGTTTTCCATGCCCCAACAAGAGTGTAGCCAGTGTTCAACATCCAGCCTGAGAGACTGACTGCACCACCACTGGAATCAGTCACGCTAGTATCTAAGAGACCAGAGTCATTGGCAGTTGTAGATCCATTGAGGAAATTCAAAATTGGGTAATTATAGACTGAAGCGGAAGTCTGATTGGCACAAGCTACAGCGATGCCGTAAGTGTAGTTAGAAGCCCAAACGCTGAGAGGAGTGTAGGTTTTAGTGGCGTCAGTGGTGGTATCGTCAGAAATGAGAGCCTGGAAATTTCCCCCTATCGTCGTGCTTCTCTCTTTCGTCGTCCATGAAGAATAAATGGTTTTTGTAACACTATCTTTGTAAACGACGCAAATGCTAGAGGAGTTAACCCAGTTGTCACCACCTCCGATGAGGTTTGAGATTGCGTTTCCTGCTGAGATTGGCGTGAGAGATAATCCTGGTATAGTCCAATAGGCAGCAGCATTGACAAAGTGGCCTCCGAGGTAGATGGTATAAGTAGTGGCTGGGGTGTCGGAAACTCCTGAGACACATTCTGTGGTGACTAGTTCCTTAGTATAGGTGTAAAAAAATGCACCAGCTCCGATGTCGTACCAGATATTTCCAAGGATGAAAGAGGTGGCAGTGTTGGTATGTGTGACTGTTCCAGTACACACATCAGTCACATCAGCGGTTGAAGTAATCTGCAATGGGTTGGCCTCGTTTCCGGAGATAATAGTTAGATAAACTTGGTTATTGACTCCATCACCACCGGTGCCCCAAGTCAAGATGGCAAGGTAGCCAGGAGCAACAGCAGTCTTGAAAGCATTCGAATCAGCAGGGATAGTAATTGAGATAGGAGAACTAGATCCAAGACCATAGCTATCAGAGCTGTTCAACTCTCTCTTCTGAATGCCGGTAATTTGATCAGTACCAGTAACGATACCATATGCATAGGTAGTGTCATTTGTAAAGCCAGATCCGAAGATGACATTTTCATAATAAACTCCTGTCGTACCTGGAGGAGTGAGAACATATTCGTTCCAAGCTTGTGCATTTGTTGATACATTGTACACGGTTATTGTGTCGCTTTCTAAATAATAAGAATATATTGATTGAGATGTGGGGACTGGGGTAGCGCCGTAGCAGAAGTTAAAACAGAAACCCAAGATGAGCAACGAAGCAGTGATTTTTAACATGGACAATTAAATTATTATTTCTGAATTTTTGGGAGCTAACCATCTAACGTAATGAGATTTAACAGTTGTTTTTCATTAACATTAATATTCATAACTCCCTTGAAGGAATGAACATCTTTACATTCGTGAGACCGATATCAAAGAAATATTTCCCAGGAATCTGATTTTCTCTTAAGACCTGTTACTATTTTCAAGATTGGGAGCGCTCATTTCAAAGATTTGCTCTCTAATAAAGAAATAAATTGGGGAAAAAGCCAATTTAACGTACTCTTTCAACTTGAGCCAACCTTTCATCATATATCTGTATGCACTCTTTGACATTTCAGTCTTCTCTGCGTATGATCCGTGTCCCTTGTGTAGAGCTTCCATAAGCTACGACAATTTTTTCAGTCACTTTGATTAATGTCGAGAAATCAACACCTTGATTAATCAGCTACTATCATAAGAGAGAATTTACGCTTTTGAAGGACAAAGAAGCGCGTTTGAGAGCAGAACATTTATCGCGACCATATCATCTCAGCGCTGTTTTCCGAGAAGATTTTCTCTGCCTCAGGCAATCTGCTGAAAGGTTTCAGAAACTATAAACAAGAAAATTTCGGCTCTTAACTTTTTTTTCGCTTCTAGAGAAAGGGATAAAGCGAACAGTGTGAAATAGAAATTGAACCAAGGAAAAAAGGAAAGGTACATCTTGCTTTCAGCATCCTTCTATTAATGTCACTAATAGCGAATTTTGCTTTTGTGCTTAATTTTTCAATAAGAGTTGGTCTATACTATGTTTTTTTGGTTTCATTAGTCTAAACTGAGTTATTTTAGACATATTTGAGTATATTCGAATAAGATAGAATCTAATTATGTATTTAATAAACGAAACAAAATAATCCACAATACTTTTCGTAGATTTTCCATTCAGATATCAATCAATCAGTAATCTCGCACAATGAAAACGGGTCTTCGACTTAACAAATCGTTTTTTAGCATAATCAAACAATGTTGAAATTTGTTTAGCAAGAGTGCTTTCTGATTAGGCCCAAATTGATATCAAGTTGTGAGCAATAATGACCGCGAGAGTTGAGAGGATAATTCCTACAAAATAATAGAGGTTGTTTTGAGTTTGAACATCAGTCTCTTCCGAAGGGTAAATTTGTCCTTGGAATTTAGCTAAGTAGCCAGCGTAGGTCATAGAGTTGGCAGTATCAACATCGGTCCATCCTATCCATATAGCCCCATTCACATCCGCGTAAAAACTAACAGGACCTATAATAGACCCGAGAGTAGTAGCAGTGGTGTTGACAGTATGATTGGCATTGGGTATATTCGTTTTCCATGCTGCGACGAGAGTGTAGCCACTGGTCAACATCCATCCTGAAGTACTGACTGCACCACCACTAGAATCTGTGATGACAGCGTCGTTGAGAACATGGTCTTGCCAAAGTATGGTTCCATTCATGAAATTCGAAATCTCGTGTTTATAATCTGAAGACGATATCTCCGTAGTATCAGCCAAGGCGACACCGTAGGTGTAGTTAGAAGCCCAAACACCGAGAGGTGTGAAGGTCTTAATTATTAGACCGGTTGGATTGTCCGACAAGAGATATTTGAAATCTCGAGCCGTGGTTGTGCCCCTTGATTTAGGAGTTTTGGAATAGTATATAATGGAATCCACATCAATAGATTTGTAAACAACGTAAATGTAGGGGGAGTGAACCCAGTTGTCACCACTGCCCATGACGTTTGAGACTTCGTTTTAAGGATAGGTTGGCGTGAGAGACACGCCTGGCTCCGTCCAAAAGGCGTCACCATTGACATAGTGACCTCCAAGGTAGATGGTATAAGTGGTGGTTGAGGTGCCAGGAGTTCCCCAGACACATGGCGTAATAATTAGCTTCTTGCTATAGGTGTAGAAAAACGTATTTGCTCCAATGTGGTACCAGATGTTCCCAAGGGTGAAAGAGATGGCAGTGGTGGGAGTATTAGAAGCACCAATACAAGTGCTTGCATCAATATCAGCGATAGAAGTAATCTGTCTCTGTGTAGTCTGACCGGTTGTAGGGAGAATATTAAGATAAACTTGATAACTGGTCCCGTCAATACCTCAGGTCAAAATGGCGAGGTAACCAGGAGCAACAGCTGTCTTAAAATCATTCGAATCAGCAGGTATAGTAGTCTGCACATCCTGATCGGTAACCAAGACGCTTGCCATGGTAGTATCATTACCCGCCAACAATAGTGTTGTTCAACATTCTCCTGTAGATATTGGTAATTTGGTTAGTACCAGTAGCAATACCATACACATAAGAAGTGTCATTGTAAATGCCAGGTCCGAAGAGACATTTGTATAAGGAATACCAGTCGTACCTGGGGTATTGAGAGCATATTGGTTCCAAATGGCGGCATCGGTTTGATTTTCTGCAGAATAAACTTTTGTTGCCGTACTGTTCAGCACATCAGGCGATATAGACGTTAATTGAGTTGTGTAGACCGAGTCAAACCGTAGCAGACATTGAAAAAGATGAACAATGAAGCAGCGAGCTTTAACATGAACTGCAAGAATTTATTTTGAATTATCCTTGTTATCTGAGCAATATAATATGCTCTAAATCTTATTTTTCAAAAATTTCAAACGACTAAGCGTCATATAATTTGGAATTATCGTTCCTTATTACAAATTAAAACTCCGACTCATCAATGTGCCCCGAAGGAGTGAATTTTTTCAGAAGTCAAATGAAAAGGGAATTCCATATCATTAGTATTTCAGCCATTTCAGAGAAAGCCGATCCTTTGTCTGTCATCAGCTTACTCCAAGTCTTAAGTCAATCTAATTCTTAGTTGAAATCATTGTAGAGAAATCCCTGAGAAAATTTGCTAATTTAAAGAACGATGAAGCGTGTTTGAGAGTCAAAGATTCTCAGAGATCATATCGTTCCAGAGAGATTTATTAAAGAATTCTTTGTGCCTCCAGCAATACCGCTTCAGGTTTTAGGAACTATCTAAAGAAATGAGGCTTTAGTTAGGCAACTTAACGTTCTAATGCGAAATGAAATATGTCTTTCATATTTTTATGTTTTTAATATTTATCCGTAGAGATTGTTATAAACAAATATAAATTCTAAAATATGAAGGTACAAGTTAAAGAGATATTTGTCTTTGTCCAATAAATTTTCGTTGAAAAGTGGAAAGTTTATCGAAGATCACTGCTCCGAAAAAGTTCATTAGTTCCTAAATATGAGATAACCAGAATGACGGAGTTGGCTTTTGTTTGAGAGAGCTAAACCGATATAAAGGGACTAATTGAAAAATTTTAGGAGTAACGAGTCGATAACTCTTCCATTGAATTTGGTAAAGGTTTAACATTCGTTATTTAATATGTTCCAACATTCAAAATTCTGATTGAGATAAACGGTGAAATCTGATTTAAGCAGACTGAAGTGCTGGATATTTGCACTAATTATGAGAATAGTGAGAATAGTAATGATAATATTCTGATTTATTTAATAGCATTGACACGACTATTTCTGAGATTATTTAACCTGGAGTTCTAAAAAATTGACGTGACTCTTTCTCAACTTTTCTTTTTAGAGATATACGTAATGCTAATTAGTTCTCTATCCAGATAAAATCTATTTTATTTTGATGATTAACTATTTAGAGAAAAATTTACTATTTTCGTAGTATTTCACAAAATAAAAAGTACTAATACTAATACTTTGACCCTATTCTACATCAGTAACATTCAAGTTCTCGGCAGTCTTTTGCATACAAGCAGCCTGATGATGTCAATTTTGTTAGCGACAGCATAAGAAAAGTGTTAAGCAGTTTTACATAGTAATTTTCACAAATTACAAACACCATAAGATTGTAATTTCAAAATTAGTTTATTTTTAGTCAGTTAACTATAACAAATCGTCCGCGAAAGTTTTAAATTCAAATCTCTGTTAGGCTTAGGAGGGAGTTATGCCCTACAATAACACCAATTAACCCAAAAAATCGTCCAATGTGATGAAATATTGCCAAGAGTTAGACTAATTTGAAGGTTTAAATTGGCTTGTCTCGAACAAAATTTTTACAATATTTTGAAAACAGAGATGAATGTATTCAAAGTAGTTACCTCACAGATAGCCCAATTAAATCGCCTAAGAAGAGACTCATTGAATAGTGGTGGCTTATCTGAAAGTCAACAGATTTTTTGTCAATCGAAGGACATCTAATGATCAATTGTATGTATGTATGCAATCTTAATTTCTAAACTACGGTAGTTCTCATCCAGTCATAACGACAGAAACAATAAAGGTAATAGCATATATAAGGCTCTTATCTTATTGGTCAGGCTCTTTATATTTGACCGAAGATTCCAAATAAATTCTTTGCTTTTTGATTCCAAAACAATAGGAACACTACCTCATATTAACAGGAGAGAGAGAAAGTGAGTCATACACACTCACAATATCATATTTCAAAATGAGGAGATAGTTATGACTTGGTCTCTCTAAGGAAAAGAAGACATATTTTCAATCAGACCATTTTTTTCAACAAAGATAAATATTTTTCAAGCTCAAATTGAAAACTGAATATTCTTAATATCCAAGTCCATATCCACACAACAACACAATAAAACAGTATAAAGACTTATATTCGAAACAATTGCAATGAGACTTATACAAAACGCGTATAAAATTATTTATGGTTGGCCGAAAACTTTTTAATTTCACGGAAAAAACATTCCTTGAGCTGTATTCCTCACTAGACTCCGGGCGTGACCGGCAGTCTCTGCTTTATTACAGGAAGGTCCGATTTAAACAAGCGAAGGGTCTTTGATTTCTCCAAGATTCGCTTGATATATACTAATGATCTTTTGGCACACCTCCAAGTGCTGCTTCAAAGCCATATTCTCATCAAGCACCTTATTAATCCTCTTCAACAGCTTCGTTTGATCTATCTGAGACACCGAGCCCAACTCCAATTCCTCTTTGGGCTCTTTTCCGATCTTCCTTCCAGAAAGACCCACCATTCCAGCAAGCTCCGAGCTTGGAGTGTTTCCAGAGCGCACTTGGCTCAACGAGGGGAATAACGAACCAACCCCTGGAGTTGTGTTCGAGTCTAATTTTTCTGCCTTGAGATTCAATCCAAACATAGGTGTTTGCTCATTCTGCTTCGAGGCTGATGGCGTGAGTTGAGGCAGGGCTGGTTTTTCAACTTGCACGCGCTTTTGGACAGGTGGTTCATACTCGTTGGTTGATAACCATGATAAGTTCTCGCAATCAGTGCTGGGGTTTTGAATTGTCTTGATCTCGCCGGCATTTTGGACAGATTCTTGCGCGCTAGGGGTAGCCACCAACCCCTCGTGGACTTTCGCGCCGCGTTTGTGCTGTTTTAGTTGTGAGTTCGTTAAGAATGATAGCTCGCATCCTAGAAAAGAGTTAGTTTTGGAAAATTATATGTGAGAATTACCTGGATAGTCACATTTAAACAACTTATTGTTTTTATGTTTCAACGTATGATATCTCAGGCCAGCTTTCGTTGCGAATGTCATCTGACAAGAACCAACAGGGCATTTAAAAGGCTTGTCACCCGTATGAAGTCTGACGTGGGTTGAAAGAGCATCCATTCGCTTAAAGCCTTTGTTGCATTCCTTGTAGGGGCATCTGTAAGGACGCTGGTCTGAGTGGGTGACGATGTGTCGGGTGATTTCCGACTTATAGCGGAAGGTTTTTGTGCAGTTTGGGTAGTCGCAGGTGTAGGTTTTCACACCCTCGCTTTGCTCCCCTTCGGTCAGGTCAGCTGAAGGAAACTGAATCAAGCTTTCATCAAGATCAGTTGGCTTACTCTGCTGTGAGAGGAGGGTAAAATCGAGGGTGTCTATTTTTGGTTTACATTCAATGCTCACACTTTCCATTTTCTCGGTATTTAATAAGTATCGATTAAGATGATTTGGTGTTAGTAACAGTGGAGATGATTCACTTGTACGAAAATTTTCCGAAAAAATAATTAATTATAACTGCACGAAATTTTTTCATATTTATATGGAAAATTATGGAGACTTCTATTCGTTTAAATTTGTGTTCAGGACACTTAGCACACCCTATAACCCGATTCTATAGAGGCGAAACCCTAAGGGATTTTGATGGGAATGGGTGGGGACTGAGGGGCGCTGGGTGCCAGATAAGCAGCGGCTACTGTTTTAAACAGTGGTGCTGTTTCGGTTCTTGTCTGAAAATATTTTTAGAACCTTCCAGAAGGAGAAACCCAAAGAACACTGATCTTGTCTTAAAATAAGCAAGAGACGCGATTAATTAATTCGAATATACCCTGACTAGACGCATCCCGGTAGAGCCAACTTAAGGGTTAATGTACTTGATAAACCTTCAATTAAGAATGTTAAGAAGCAAATAGGGGTTTTTACTGATGCGTCAGTATGGATATAGTGGAATTAATTCAAATTTCTTTCTAGGCGGGATTTTATTTCGAAACTCTACTGGGCTCAGCAAGGAGCTTTTGTTCTAACTATTGGCTTTGATTTCCATTAGAAAAAGGCTACAATAACGGAAACCATGACATATTTCTATTGATTTTCTTAGGAGTGAAGATTAATGTAATGAATGCAGACTAGAAATGGAAGAGATACATTTGTTGTTTCAATAGGGTGCCAAAAAGGGTTTAAATGTAACAATTTTGAACATTTGAACAATGTTTGAACTTCAAATGTGTATGAGGCATCCCCTTAAAATATTTTAATTTTTTGGTAGTTCAATATTTTAAGGTGACAAATAAGTTGAAGCATATTAACGAGGTTAATTTTGCCTCCTTTATTATCGTACGTTGTTTTTCTGACACATTTGACTCTATTTCGCTGCGTAGGAAGAAATCAATATGGCGATAAACCACAATACACGCATTTTATTCGAGCATGATAGAACCTGACCTACTGAAGAAAAAATCAGTCGTGTTATTGAGATTTTTCTATAGAAACATGAAGTGGGACTAAACTTCATGGATTGCATTCGAAAATGTGCCTGGAGCAATACAGAGCTTCTAACAGGGTCGGGCGTGATTATATTTTTAGATTCTGGTTGGTTTGAGGGAATTGCATTTTAATCTGCAAAAAAATGAGATTTGAGTAACTGAATGGGAAAGCAGAATAGGCTTGGATGCATGATTCGAGTGTAAGTTGGTCGTCGAATGCAGACAAGTCATGATTGGGCTCAAGCGATCCGGAATGATGGGGGTTTTGCAAAGAAAACAGCTCAAACGCACTAATAGTGCCAAATGAGGAGCTACTGGAATTAGGTTAACCTGTTAAAAAAAAAAATGATGAGTCAGTACAAATGCCAGCGAAAAAAGCAAGATCTAAGACGACTATCCAGTGCACACGTCGTCTTAGCGTATGTGACTGAGTGAGAGATAGAAATGGGCCATGATGTCAGAGAAGTTCGGGTTTCCTCTCATTTCAATAGTTTTGGCACAAAACGCCTGTGAAAAGTTGATATTTTCATTTTTTTGAAACTGATGTCGATTTCTTGTTGTACTACTCTCATTTACGAGGTCTAGACCTAAGCAGCCTCGTTTAGATGTCTTGAATACTGATAGAGCATACCTTTTGTGTTTAGTTCAAACTTGAATCGTGTCGGCTTTGTGCATTACAAATACTATTGTTCGTGACCCACTTAGGAATTTGCTTTAATAGACCCTTCTTTTTCGAGAAATATTTCTGGTTTTTTGCAAGTTTAAACGGACAAGAGAATATTCTCGACATCTCATTTTTCTTAAATAAACTCGACTAGCGAATGAAAAATCCAAGAGAGCAATGACATTTGCTGAAAAACTAAACAAAAAAAAAGAGCATTTAAGGTGGGCCTCGTTCTCAATGTTGAGAATTTCCAGAAAGACGATTACAACTCTCGCGTTTGAGTATATTTTCTTAATTTTTCTTGAGTTATAGAGTTGCAATGAGGTCCTAGACCAGCCTACAGGCGCAGATTGATATCTAGACCATCTCTATGAGCATTTTCTGCTAGCCTGCTCAGAATAGACATCCGTTCATGAGCAATTATTAATTTGTTAAATCAATCTAATTGTTAATTTAACAAAAACCCTCGAACCATAAGTTAATGAAAAGTTATTTACGAATCGATGAGATCCGGAGATGCGAGAATATACTTCTTAGTAACATGTTAAAGCGAAGCCTGTGAAAAGAATTCACAGCACTCTCAAATTATTTTTCTACCAAAGATATTTAGAAATTATTGAGATATTTGCTGTTTTTGTTCTCTTTGTAGACGTGAAAACTTGGTCTGGGTGACCGGCCAGTCTGATTTTCAGACAATAGATGAAGGTTTTAGATGTTTAAATAAATCTTTCATTTTTCGAGTGGAATCGCTAATGATGTGAAATAGTAACGATAGAAAATAAGAGGTAAGATAATGATTTATTCACTTTTCCAAAGAAGGACACCTATTGAGTCCGCGTATTGAAGCCAAGCCGTTAATCAGCGTTCATGTGCGTAGTCTTCCAAAATTTTGTTGTTATGTCTTAAAGATCAAGAGAAGAACTCACAATCAGCAGACAAGCAATTCGGTTTCACTGTTTTCATAAAATTCTGTTTTATTTCAAGCGTAAGTAATCCTAAATTCTTTTTGAGTAAAAATACACAGCAAATTTCTCTTCCAGTTAATTTCGGTTTAAGGCTTCTTATATGAATTCTATCACGACTCCTAAACTCTCAAAAACGGGCGAAGTAATAGCAAGCAAGTACCTTATATAAACCCCAGATAATAAATGGGATTATATGATAATAGAAATGATTGAAAATACAGTAGCTGTAAGCGATTAATGTGGATAATTACAAGTACTTGAGCTTTTAAGATCTTCCTTTAATGCGTTAGATTATTAAATCTTTCGAGTGCGCTTGAAGTGTTCTGTTTATTCAAACAGCATATTTTTAAGTTCTTCTAACTGACCCTGATGCACACTCATACTCTTCAGGCAGACCTTCAATAGTCTCTTCAATTCCATATTTTCAGCAAGGATTTTGTCAATATTCTTCATTAATTTCGCTTTATTAATCGGCATTTCTTCACTCATATCCACATCAAATTCCTCAGCACTTTTCCTCGCTTTTTGAGCAACAAAATGGTTAACCTGACGAGGGTAATGACTCCTGAACCGTCTATTGTTTTCATGACTTTGAGTATGATATTTCAATCCAGCTTTAGTTTTGAAGGTCAGTTGACAAGGTTCAATGGTGCATTTATAAGTTCTTTGTTCAGTATGAACGAGAATATGGTCCGCAAGATCATACGATCTTTTATAGCTTTTAGTACATCCTCTGTAGTTGCAGACATAAGGGCGTTCATCCGAATGGCTGACCAGATGATGCATGAATGTAGAACGAAAGCGAAAAACGCGATTACAGCCAGGATAGTCACATCTATAACCTTCACCACTATTTCTGTGTTCCCCTTCTGCGGAATCAGCTAGCTGTGACTGTGGAGGAGAATCGTTCATTTTGAAGAAGAGAGCATGATGCTGGGGCAATTCAATGGAGTCGGAGTGGTCGAAGTTACCTGAAGATGGATTCTCGAAAATTTCAGCAAAAAGTGCCCTCTCTCTTCTAAAACACGATTTTCATGAAGTTAAATCGCTTAACCTAGTATAATGACATTGAATTAATTGTCTGTGAGTATTTTTTCTTCGCATATTCCTATATTTAATAGCAAAATTTGATAGCCATCATTATTGCGCTATGCAGATCATGTTGCAGGAATAAGTTAGCTTTGGTTCTAATTAAATCACTTGCACGAATAAAATATCATATTGACTGTGAATTAAGACTCTCATGAAGCAATTAATTATTTACGCACATGATTTCAATTAGAAAAACTGCAAGAAAATAAGTATTAATATTATCTCAATTGAATTCAAATATATACTACGATAAAACAAGAAGCTGTATACATAGGAAGGATCAGTTGCGCGATTCTTCATTTCAATCGTGAAAGTCTACTTTGGGATATTATTTGAGCCCGAGAAAGCATGCAGAGTTATCTGAGGATTCTGTTCTTCATGAGGAGTGTACCACAATGCTTTTTTGGGCTGATTCATTGTTTCTATCTGATTGCCGTAGTTCATACCATAGTTATAAGGAGTTCCAGCCTTATCCAGTACCACCGATACCTGAGAAGGCATAGTAAGTTGTTGCTGCATGACAGAATCGGAGACTATCGAAGATTCCTTCCTCAGATCCAATGGCCCTTCTGGCATCGTGCCCATCCTTCGGTAGAGAGCATTCACATCAACCATCTTTGGAGGATCAGGCTTTTTTCCAATGGACTCCATATATTCGACTAGCTGCCTTGGCACTTCTTCTAGCACCTCTCTTGCTAGAGCTTCATGATTACCAGCGAATTTCCTAAATGGGACAAACTGCACGAGATCTCTTGGAGCCTTAACGCCATTAGAGTTATAGAGGCCTTCATCGCCATCAAGAATATGCATTTTTTCGAAATCTTCGTTTCCAATACCCACAATAATAATCGAAAGAGGCAGTTGAGCGCTTTGAATCAAGCAGTTAATTGTATTCTCCATATCATGAGTCTCTCCATCGGTTAGGATTAAAAGGATTATATACTCATTCGAGCCCTTTTGCTTGTTTTCCTGAGCAATTTTCATGGTCTCTGAGATCAGAGGTGCCAAAAGAGTCGGTCCAGAGAGTTCGACATTTTTTAATGCATGAAGGTAAGCTTCCATTATCCCCTGCAATCCGAAACAAGCAGGCTTGTCCGGAAGTCCATTACAAGGGAAACAATGACTTGTTTGACCACAGTACATTGTTTGGAAGTTTGGCTTGCCACCGAACCCGTAGACTGGCACCATCTTATCGTAGTCATAAGCCAACAGAATATCACAGACACCAACAAGAGCCTTTTGATATTCATTCAACGTGCCATCATATTTAATCGCATGGAGAGAGTCAGGAGCAGTCGGGATGCCATTAGAGCCAGTGAAATCAATTGCGCAAATCACAGCTAATTGAACGCCTCCTCTGATGTAATCGAGGAAAGTCGCTCTTGAATTGAGATTCACGTTTCTGAAAATCACATCGCCAGGCGACTTGTATTTGATTGATTTCAACGGATATCTTGTCCTCCCAGTCGCGACGATTTCCTCAATGTTGAACTCGGCTTCTCCAATCACCACCTCATGTTTGCCTTTTCCTGAAAGACATTCGACTTTAATTGGGCGATAATGGTCTCCATTCGAAAGCTTCTGAACCGAAATGGTGAACGAGTTCCAGACAGGCGATCGATTCTTCTTCACAACTTCGGTTTGATGAACTAAAATCCACGCGCCATCTTCACGAGAGCGAAAGAACCTTAAAAAAGGATCAGGCGACCCAAAAGATCCACATACCGGGAAAAAGAACCCTCCACCTCCACAGTTCGGAAGCCCTTGAGCCGCGATCTCAAGAGTGAGCTCCTCGTTGCATTCACGCACTTGCTCACAACGAAGAATGAGCTTTCCAGTCTTTTCCTGCTTAGAGTTTTTGATATCGAAGATAGTCGTTTGGTTCTTCGCACCAACTAACTCATTGAGCGATGTGAAGACTTCTCCAATGAAATCGTCTTTTCCTGAGCTGTTGTGATCAATGACCTCGAACTTAAGTCTCTGTTTCAACTCGAAATGATATTCCATGATAATTGATTTCGAAAAATTAGGATCGTGGCTGTCTTTGACGACTTCTGTCTCATTGAAAAAGACATAATTTCCATTTTGCTCCATATAGCATCGAACAATCGGATTACATTTGGACTCACCGTCAATGCTTTTTAGTTTGCGACAAATAACAAAGATCTCAATACGGTCCACGCCTTTGATAGAGTCAGCATAGTTAATTGCATTCATTTTGATGTTTATCTATTCGTTTGGATTGAATTTAGATTTTTATTCTGGAATCAGTATACAATCAACAAGTTTCTATTAAGCTTCTATTTATTCTCGAAACTGGTTTCTAATTGATTTACTGTTCAACAAATTTAAACGAGCTTACTGAAATGAGAAAGGTGATAGCATGGATGATGTTGAGGCTTTGCCTCAAACTAAACGATGAATATTTTTTGGTCAGTAGTGAGGCTAGGAAAATTCTATAATAACTAGTATTGAGGCGGAGGTTCTCGGAAATGTACTTACTTCTGAGCCAAATGAAGTGAATGGGGAGAAGGTTGTTGGAATAGAGAAGAACATTTCGAGTTGTTTAAAGTTGTTTAGCTATATTTGACAAAATACTTCATGCAAACATAATTTGTGAGGTTAAACTCAGCTTTCCTACAGAAAAATAAAATCTATCGGTTTGTCTTTGTACAGAGAAAAACTATTTGAATAGATACCTAGTATGATGCTCGGCTTATTTCAGTTTGGGAAATTTAGTTTTAAAAACATTACTTCTCAATACTCAAAGGATAAATTCAAACTTTTGAGTAGAATAGATTCTATCATTTTTCAGATTCAAAGGTTTTAGGATCCTAGCAAAAAAAAACATGATTAATTTTAATTTCTGATAGTATTCTATCACGTTGGAAGAATTATCGAAATATCAAGGCACATAAGAGTTTATACAAACGTAGAATAAAAAATCCTCCAAGAAGTAAGGAGTAGCCTGATCTCAAGTTAATCCTAACAGCAATTATAAGTTTAACAATAACTTCAATCATTATATCTGTGAAATGAATAAAATGAAAGTACATTATATACATAAACAACTTGTTGTTCCTGTTAACCCACCACTGCATCAACAGCAGCAGCTATCTCGGATATTACTCAAACTTGACAAAGGAGTTGAGGGTAGTTTGAGTGCTTTGAGGTTTGATCATTCCCATTTGATTGCCATAATTCATGCCATAATTATAAGGATTTCCAGACTTATCCACACCCATTTTGATTTGCTGTGCCACAGAGTCTGGAAGTATAGATATAGAAGGCCCGCTTCTTATTTCCATTGGTCCTTCAGGCATTGTGCCTGCTCGCTGATAGAGAGCGTTAATGTCCACCTTCTTGGGAGGTTCAGGCTTTTTTCCGATGGACTCCATGTATTCGACTAGCTGCCTTGGCACTTCTTCTAACACCTCTCTTGCCAATGCCTCGTGATTACCAGCGAATTTCCTAAATGGAACAAACTGCACGAGGTCTCTTGGGGCTTTGATACCGTTTGAGTTATAGAGGCCATCATCACCGTCGAGGATCTCCATCTTGTTGAAATCGTCGTTACCAATTCCGACAATAATAATTGAGAGAGGCAATTGAGCGCTCTTAATCAAGCAATTAATGGTGTTCTCCATATCGTGAATCGCTCCGTCAGTCAGAATCAAGAGGATGATATACTCGTTAGAGCCTCTCTCTTTATTTTCTTGCGCGGTTTTCATTATTTGCGAGATCAATGGTGTGAAGAGGGTTGGTCCAGAAAGCTCGACATTTTTCAATGTATGCACGTAAGCGTCCATTATCCCTTGCAGTCCATTGCAAACAGGGTCATCAGGAATACCCGTGCAAGGGAAACAGTGGCTTGTTTGGTTGCTGGACATTGTCTTGAAGTTTGGCTTGCCGCCAAAACCATAAACAGGCACCATTTTATCATAGTCATAAGCCAGCAGGATATCGCAAACACCGCTTATAGCCTTTTGGTATTCATTCAACGTCCCATCGTATTTAATCGCATGGAGAGAGTCAGGAGAAGTTGGAATACCGTTAGAGCCGGTGAAATCAATGGCGCAGACTGCAGCCAGCTGAGTTCCTCCTCTGATGTAATCGAGGAAAGTCGCTTTTGAATTGAGGCTCACGTTCCTGAATATTAATTCACCTGCGTTCTTGTATTTGATAGATTTCAGTGGAAATCTCCTCTTTCCGTCATTTACGACCTCATCCACGTTAAATTCAGCTGCACCGATCACTATCTCATTCTTGCCCTTGCCAGCAAGGCACTCCACTTTAATCGGACGATAGTGATCTCCATTAGAAAGCTTCTGGACCGTTGTCGTAAACGCTTGCCAGGTTGGCGATCTATTCTTCTTGACGACTTCTGTTTGGTACACAAGTACCCAAGCGCCGTCTTCGCGAGAACGGAAGAACTTTAGGAAAGGATTAGTCGAACCGAACAACCCTCCACATTTCGGTAGCCCTTCAGCTGCGATTCCAAGAGTTAGCGTCTCATTACATTCACGTACTGGCTCGCAGCGGAAGATAAGTTTTCCGTTTTTTTCTTGCTTGGCGTTCTTCACATCGAAGATACTAGTTTGATTCTTAGCACCAACCAATTCATTCAACGACGTGTAAACTTCACCGACGAGGTCATATTTTCCTGAGCTAGTGTGCTCTAAGACCTCGAACTTGAGTCTTTGCTTCAATTCGAAATGATATTCCATGACAATTGATTTAGAAAAGTCGGGATTCAGGTTATCTTTGACCATTTCTGTCTCTCCAAAGAACAAGTATTTGCCGTTTTGCTCAGTGTAGCACTTGACGAGAGGGTCGCATTTGGATGTGCCTTCCATATTTTTCAGTTTACGGCATGAGATGGAGATCTCAATACGGTCTACAGGTTTAATTGAATCGGCGTAACTATTAGCGTCAATGTTGTTCATTTGTGTCAAATTTATTTTGAGTTGATTTTTCTAAATCAGCACCAGCTTATAAAGCAATCAAAATAAATTCTGATACTTTCTGATGCAAGTCTCTGATGAATATTGGGGCACAAATTTTGAGAAGGCTGATAGTAGAATCGACTGAAAGTGCAGAAATCGTTCGAGATATGGCCCACTTTGAAGCGTTATCCATAGATTTGTGCATTTTTTATTACCTCCCAGTCATATGATACAC
>ENA-UOTZ01001209-UOTZ01001209.1-compost-metagenome-genome-assembly--contig:-NODE-1209-length-18694-cov-11.674813_pt1 | contig 18694 bp, 14 predicted proteins | sample MGYA00238144_ERZ746983 | MGnify/ENA primary metagenome ERZ746983 (study PRJEB28759, sample SAMN06268863) | compost metagenome | isolation source: single cell | place: USA: California, Emeryville, Joint...
ACAGAGTTCAAATACAACAAAGTGGTATGAATGTATAACTACTCCTTTACTTGGTGGTTATTACGTGTGCGGAACTGGATGTGAGATTTCGAAGACGTTTTCGGGACTTGATGCTCATCAGATCCTGCAAATTGAATTTGATTTCTATGCAGGAGCAAGCTGGGATGCTAGCGACATCTGCCGTTTGCATTCAGGTACTGAACTACTTTGGAGCCAAGCCGGACGGCACACAGTTGCAGATCTTTGGTGTGGTATACTTACAGCTAGTTCTGCTGTTTATGGAGTTAAGATCTTCAAGGTATCCATCTTTATTGTTCACAGCAGCACATCAATAGACCTGAAATGGTCAACAACTCTCAACGAACTTCCAGACAATGAGTGGCTAGGTCTTCACAATGTTACCCTCACAACTCATAACTGCTCTACTGGTTGCTCAAGTTGTACTGGAATAAATTCAAATCAGTGCACTGTTTGTGACGGTTCTCATTATTTTTTGGATAATTCATGTTATGCTTCATGTCCTATCGGCTATTATCCAGATTCCTCCAGCCATTGCCAAGGTATGAACCATTTGAAAATTAAATTGTTACTTACGCTTCTGGTGTTTCTATACATAGTTTGTCATACCTCTTGTACAACCTGTGATGATTCTACTTCCGAGGACTGCACTTCTTGTTCAGGGACTCTCTATTTATCGGACTCGACATGTGTTTCTAGTTGTCCTTATGGTTATTATGCCAATACGTCTGATTCAACCTGCAAGGGTATGATTGTTGATTGATGTTTTCGTCGAATTCTAATTCAATGTGATTCCAAGCCTGCGACTCTTCATGTTTAACATGTGACGGTTGGAGCTCTCAACACTGCTTATCATGCAAGAATGATACATATTTACTCGGAGCAGAATGTGTATCTCAGTGTCCAAGTCAGTATTTTCAAAACACCACCTTATGGAAATGCAATTGTAACTCTCTTTGAGAGGAAAACTAGAAAACTAATGAATTTTCATTAACATAGTGTGCGATGTGATGTGTGCAACTTGTAATGGCAATACTGCACAAAATTGCACATCCTGTACAGGTGGACTTTTATTGCTGAATTCGGCTTGTATTGTAACCTGTCCTGTTGGATATTATGCTTCAACCTCCACATCGACTTGTGAAAGTAATAAATAATCCAAATTATTTTGATGGTTTCTCTAATTAATGATATATGTATAGTCTGTAATAGTACCTGCAAAACGTGTGCTGGACCGACATCATCAAACTGTCTCTCTTGCCATTCTGGTAGCCTATTTTATTCATTCACCTGTTACGAAACCTGTCCTAATGGAACTTTTGCAAATCTCACTACATCAACCTGCTCAAGTATGATTGATTGTTATTATTCACTTCATCCGTGATAATCATGAATAATAACAAATAGAATGTGATTCTTCATGTGCAACTTGTACTGGCGCATCAAATACCAGTTGCATCGCCTGTAAAGCCACTTTCTATTATACCACTTCTACTAGAACTTGTACATCCACTTGTCCTTCACCTTATTCTCCCGTCACTGCAACTAAAACTTGTGAGATTACTAACGCAGACACTTCAACTCTTAACACACAGCTCACTAATTTACTCTACAGTGTTGGAAATAACACAAGCGCTTCTATGCCAGATCAAGCAAATTCCATCCAGAGCATAGGAGCTTCTCTTGCATCTTATGAAGTACAAAATTTTCCAGCTTCATCATCACCATGTCCAAAATGCTCTTCAAATGGTCATTGTGAGCTGAGTGAACTATATCAGAAAGAAGTGTGTGTCTGTGATCCTGGATGGATTGGAGATAGCTGTTCAATTTCTGAATCTGATGCAAAGAACCTTGAAGATATTACACTCAAGGTTCTTGATCAGGTACAAGCAGCTTTCACTAAATCAAAAACGATGTGGCTGACAACAACTGCGCAGACTCAGGCATATCTGCAAACAATTTTGGATATGACCACAGTTTCTTATCGAACAACCACGATTATCTCAAGAGCTCTTAAATTGATTTCAGATATCGTTCAAAGTGATTATTCATTAAAGTCTACATCAGACGTCTTCGACACAACTAAGATGACTATCGCTGCTCAAACTGTTGATAAATGCATGAGTTTTGTCTTCAGCCATGATTGCTATTTGCAAGATGAATCTTCAAAATACATCTATAGTGAAGCCACAAAAGTATTGGATAACTTGGGTGTTCTGATGCTGTGGCAAAAACCTGCAGACTCAAAGGATCATTTTCTCAATACAGATGATTTTGATCTATATGCTAGCAGAGTGAATGCTGCTGATCTCGCAACCAAAGTCATTTCAATGAAAAACCAGCCACAAGTGTCACTTGGTGGTAGTGGAGCAACCACAGCCACTGGTGAACAAGATCTACATATCATCTTCTGGAAAACTAATTTATTCGTTTGTCCTCAAATACAAAAACAAAATAAAACCGCAACCCCAGTCTCAATCGCAGTCACTGTGAAAGATAGCACGACACCGTCTCCTGCAGCTAGCTCAATATCAGCTCAGATCTCTTATCCCATTACAGATGATTCTCAAGCTGCAAATTTGAATTGTGCAACTGGTTGTCAATCAAGCATTCAAACTGGTGCTAGTGGTCAAAAGTTTCTGAAATGCGAATGTCAATCAATTGCAGATCTATCTTCAAATAATCAGTTGGCAGGAGTGTTTGAAAACTCTAACTTGTATAAATTGATCTCAATAGCAGCACTAGCAACTTATGATTATTTGGCTTCTTGGGTCTTTTGGCTGCTTATGGCACTAGCTTCTTGGTATATTTTGACAGTTGTTGCCATTCGTTTCCGGATCATCCGACCTTTACAGTTCAAAAATCGTTACAGCGCTGAGCATAACAAAAGGAGGTTGCCAATAAGTCTTTCTAGAATGAAACTATCAACAGGGTTTTGTCGCTCAATATTTTATGGATTGAAAGTAGTTCATTTGATTTGATTCATTCTCAAAATCCTCTAATGTTACTGTAGTATGGACATCTGATTCCTTCGCTTTACTTCTACGAAGACTCGCTATTTCCTCGCTTTACCCGAGCAACATTACTTTACTGCAGAATTTTGAGTCTTATTGCCTTCTCCTCAATCTTCAACAAGTCCGAGACAGTAATTACACTCATAAAACCACTAATCTCACTTCAACAACGCAAACAGGACTCGCTCTTACAAACAGGAATCATGTTCGTTCTTCCTCTATTTACAGTCGTACCAATTAACCTCTTCTTAAAATTTCTTTTGGTTAGCATAGTGTAAGCGTCAAAACCTTTTATCTCCCGATTTGATTTAACCCTAACTAGGAAAAAACCTTCCTCTCTCAGGATTAATCGTCTTTCTAATAACGATGATGAAAAAGTGATAAAAGCAGAAAAAGCTTATCAACGAAAAAAGAAGATTGCCAAAATCAAAGAGAGAATCGGTTACATCTTTGTATTGGCAGTAGTTGCAGGCTGTCATTATGTTGCTATTGTGGTGGCCGCGAATAGCGACATGGAAACCACTCAGAAATGGACCAAAAATTTCCTTCTATCACTCGCCCAAGATATGGGGACTACTCAAATGTTTAAAGTGATGATGACTGTTATTGTGATGAAGATAATCTCGAGAGGAGCGAGCAAACGCAAAATAAAGATTCTACGGCGATTCCTTGATCCTTTGACAGCACGTGCATTAGTGATGAAATCTATTCTCTAAGTATTGATCAATTCAAGAACAGTATTCTCTTGGCAATGCTTCATGAATGAAAAGTTTATTCCTTATAATGATTGTATTGTTCTAGTATTCATTTTTGCCAATAATGAAATCGTATTCATGAAACTTCATTTTAAACGTTAAATTTGGCGCCAAGATAAAAACTGATAATAATGTGAAGATGCAACTAGCAATGGTAGCATTTTGTGATAATGAGGAAAAATTTTGAAAACAAGTATCCAAAATTTATGAATGAACTTATTTTGCTAGGATGATCTTCTAAAGATACTTTTTTTGATTTTGTTATAAGGACAAAACATTTGTTCATTCGATGTCGGTGAGAAAGGAATCCTTTCCTTAGATCTTCAACACGGCTTTGTTGAAGAGGCTCTGTTGAACTTTCTTGGAGAAATATCTTTGGGAGTTGAACCTTATATGGAATGTAGGTTCGAATGGACACCATCTGTCAATAACATTATGAATTCGATGCATTCATAAAGACTTATTCACACCAAACATTGTTCAGAAAAAACGCAGAATGCCTTCAAAACGAGGTCAAAACTTGCAGCTTTGACTCCCATAAATCTTTCAATTTTGACGCGTAATAGTTAACAAAAGATATTTACTAACGCTCGAAATTTGAATTTAGATATCGATTTCGAAAGCGAGCTCTATTTGATTTAATTCCCATGTGAATTAGCGACTGTACTCAACCAAAAGCTCTCAATTGATGAGGATAAAGCGCTCTTTGATAATATAATTATGATTTCTCACCTCTCACTTCGCCAATTACATTATATCGTTAGCTCTCATTTGTTGAGTTATTGAGGCTCTTCCAACTAATTCCATTATGATAAATGCAATACTCATTGATCCTCTTCTTCTCCATGAGCCAGGCCTGAAGAAAAAAAGAGAAAACTTTTTTTGAATGAGTTGGCGTCGTTTCATAATTTGAATTGATTAAAGCCGGCTTTCGAATTTGATCTTGAGCGAAATTCAATCTTGAATTTAAACTTTTAATATTCAATTTCATTCGAAACTGGATAAGATTTAACGAAATTTCGAAGCTGCACCGAATTCAAATAGCTACAACGACTCTAACCTCTGTAAATAATTAAATTAGAAAAAAGCGAGCTAAGATTTAAATATCCAACAAACATGAGCCAAACCATCGCAAATAGCCTCATCGAACTCGAAAAATTAAGCGGCAGCACTCAAGAACATCAAAATGATGAAAAGCATTCAAATGGGAGATGGACTAAAGAAGAGCATCAAAGATTTCTCGAGGCGGTAAAACAATTTGGAAAGAACTGGAAGAAAGTTGAAGAATACGTTGGCACTCGGTCAGGCGCCCAGATCAGGTCCCACGCCCAGAAGTTCTTCCAAAGACTGGAAAAAGAGGTGAAGGGTGGTCAGCTGAACCAGAAGACTCATGGGAATGTAAATGACATCTATTCAGCAAGGAAATTTTCTGAAGGTTCGATTTCAACCTACCACACGCAATCAGGTACCTCTCTGTCTCGTCGACTTGGCTTAGCATTTGCTTTCTAGATAACTATTCGGACTTTGAGAGAGCTGAGGAGCACCTCAAGGAGAATCTCGCATTGAATAAAAGTATTTAAATTTTTCGAACGATATTTTGAATTTACATCATGATTGTTAGAGTATTTACTCGAAGTGTCCAGAAGCAATTCTACTGTGATGCCACCGAGGGATTTAGAATCTAAACGCTCGGGAGAAAGCATCGAGAGTTCTCTTGAATCGAAAAATGCTCAAAATCTCGAAGAAGACAAACAGATTACTGATACTAACTTCTCGAAGAGCCACCTTCTTAGCAAGATCCAAGGCAACGTCAGCGACTACGAGCAATTAATGAAACACCTAATTCCATTCCAACTTGCAACTCAAATTCAAACTCCTACTTCAATTAATAACACAACTCCAACCAATGATCAATTTCCTTTGCAACAAAAGATGCAACGTCATCACATTGTTTATTTGGACCTAATGTAACTTGATAATATCTCAATCATTTGATATTTACCGGCCTTTTTATAGGAATTACTTCTCTAAATTCAGCAAAAACAGAAAGAACATTAAACTTTCTGATTTAGTGGAACTCTCCACCGAGAAAAGTACCAGTGATGAAGAAAATTATGAGGTGAGTGGAGGGAAAAAATTGAAACAGAATTAAATGCGTTCGTTGGAGGAGAAGTCGGTAATGTTTAGATTATCGACGCGTTCGAAAGTAACTCTAACAAAGTCTGTCAAACAAAGAGTGGAAACCACAAAAAAAAATATTTGATAAGATTGTAGATAGTTATGAGACGATTGGTTGATATTTTTTAGTTTTACGGCATGTATTTGTTGAGATTTTACGAAATTAAAAAGTTTTGTATTTTTTGTTGTTTAATTACTTCCGTGTAAATATATATCTACTCAAATTATGATCACTTGTTGATGTTGATTCCAAACGTTATTTTCCTCAAGGAGGGCCGACGACGGCTAGGCCAAGATCCCAGGTGTAAAATCATTGTTAATGGATTCAAAGGTCTAAACTTAAATGAGAGCTTATCGTTTCGTTATAGGTAAGATAATATGACTTTTTGTTTGATTGGATTAGATATACAATAGAATCAAATAGGATCACCCGACCGGTCTTAATGTGATTATATATGAAATTCTCGCATTCATTCCAAATCAAAAGCACTCTCACATTCTGCGAAGATTTATACTTTGGGATGCTAATATTTCTCCTAACATGGGTTAAATGCCACTGCAAAGACTCAAGAAAATAATAGGATCAGAAGAGTGAAGAAAGGCGATGCGTCTTCCTTACTTTTCATCAACTCACACAACAAAATCGCAGAACACAGACATTGATGCATTTTTCCCAATGCATCCGATGTATCGAAACATCTGCCTAAGGGCCTTACTTATTTGATTCCGTTCTTAATGTGCAATGACAAACATATCGCAGTATTAGAGTTTCATTGCTTCGAAAAGCAACAAAAATTGCTTCACTTCTAGAGTATTATTCTTAAAGTCTCTGAATAAAATCATTCATATCTTTACAATTTCTCTTCAATACAAGATCTCGGCAGAAAAAAGCTAATGATTTTTGGTAAAACGAAGCGAATGTAAGGCTACCTCTAAGAAAAGAATCCCATACTTTCGAAACAGACTAAGATTGCTGCTAAAAACGATCCGTTAATTAACTCATTTAAAAAACGATTTTAGTCAATGTGAGTTATCATTAGAATAATATTTATTTGCGGTATGAGCAAGTCAGCCAACTCTGAGGAGGAACGAGAAGGACTTATTTCAAACGGCGAACCAACACCCCCTAGTTCACAACAGCCGGAATCAAGAAAATACAACTCGAAATACATTGTTCTTTTTGCAATTTCTTTATCAATCAGTGGTTTTATCTATGGGTACAAATAACACCGCAAGTTCCTTCGCAAATAACCCATCCTAGATTTGATTCAAGTTCAATTGCTTGTGCAAACCTTTATATAGTTCAAGATATTTCCACATACAGTACACAGGATCAGGAGGTATTACAATTTCATGCTACCAGTGAAATAATTTTCTCGAAACAATAGTATGTGTCAAGCATAGCCGTACTTGGTGCAATTGTTGGGTCTCTGGTGTCAGGACCAGCCTCCAATCGTTTTGGAAGAAAAAAGGTAGTAGTCATGGCCGATGTCGCTTTCATTATCGGAGCGATCATTCAATCAACCAGCACAACTGTAGCAATGATTCTTGTCGGAAGGTTCATCCTTGGAGTATAATCACTCAAAAATCTATTTTCAACACTTAATGAACAATAATAGTTGGCGATGGGAGCTGCAACCATGGTAGTTCCAATGCTTCTTGCCGAAGGAAGTCCAATACGAATAAGAGGAGCTGTTGTGACGACTTATGTTATATGCATGACTTTTGGGTAATATGACATTTCTTTGAATATTCAACTAATAATTTTCATAGACAACTAATCGGGTATCTAATTTGTTTGGCATTTGGTCAAAACTGGCGTTTGATGCTTTCGTTTCTGGCGCTGCCAGCTCTATTCCAGCTGATGTTAATGTATTTCATACCTGAGAGTCCTCGCTGGCTCTTCAGAAGAAATAAAAAGCAGAAGGCGATCAGAGCTCTGAGAAAATTCTTTAATGATAACGATCCAAAAGGGCAAGAGGAAGTGGAATCTGAAATTGATCGAATTGAGCAGGCAGAAAATATTGAAGGCAACATTCCCTTGCGAGATGCCCTCTACGAATTGTTCAATATTTACAATCGTGGCTTATTGGTTGGAATGGTCGTCCTGATCGGACAGCAGTTCTCTGGAATCAATATTTTGATGTACTATGGGCCCACAATCGTGAGACAAGCTGGCTTCGGAGGTACAACCGCGAGAGATAATCTCATCAATTCCATCCCGCTTGCTGTCGTGAACTTTATATCGTCAGTATCAGCAATTCTCTTCCCAGACACGTAAGTCATCTTGCCTTAGTTAACCTTTAAATTATCAATTATTAGGAAGGGAAGAAGATGGCTATTGTTAAGAATGGTACCATTTTCAGCGTTGTCTCTGATCATTGTATCGTTTGGATATTATCTCATTTATTATCTAGATAGTACTGCTGGTCCTTGGGTTACAGTGGCAGGTTTATTCCTCTGCTTGGCAGTTTTCTCGCCTGGTCTCGGCAGTCAAGCTTGGGTAGTAAATTCCGAAATTCATCCTTTGCAAGTTCGAAGTGAAGCTCTGAGTATTGTGACGACTGTAAACTCGATCTTTGCTTATTCAGCGCTTGCAATATATTTGAGCGTAACGACAAGTGCAGTTGGAAAAGTGGTTACTTACGGAATAGCCGCAGGTTTTTGCTTCCTGATATGGGTGTTCCTCTACAAAATGCTCCCAGAAACGAAAGGCATACCATTGAGTCAAGTCCCAGAGCTTTTCCTGTCTCCGGAAAAGAAAATAAAAGCTGAAGAGATGCATCTTAAGTTCTTTAGTGAATCGTCACCACGAAAACATTTTGTATAAGCTATATTGGTTACATATCAGCACTTGCTTGAAGTTTGGTTGGGATTTTCAGAAGGAATTAGCTCTAATTTACACCAGCAATGTCAGATCCTAGATTTTTTCTTGTTAGATGAGAGCCAACTGTTCACTGCTGAGTATTTCATGATGTACTTTGCAATTATCATTGCAATTAAGTTGTTTCCGATGATGAAAAATTGAAAACATACCATCTTAACATAAACATTCCCCCAGCTGAATTCACAGAATGCATGCGTTTCCTTGAGATATCCTCGTAACGATTCTAGCATCTTTTGATTCAGAAAAGAAGGTGTTAGCTGAAGAGGTATCTTCTTGCTTTTTCAATGATTCTATGAGTTAAATCAGGGAATACACATTAAATAGAGCTGATGTGATTTTGTGTTTTTCAACTTTTTCCCAGATATTCATAAAAGTGATTCTAAATGGAACCCTGAGTTGTGACAAAATTTCTCATAAAATAGCAATTGCCCAGTCAATTGAATTGTTGCAATAGAAAAGAGCATTCTTCAATATTGGAAAATAAGTTTATTGTTTTCAACGTGTGAGGAATATATTGTTCAGAGCTCGAAGTCAAAATAGCTGCAATTCCGAAATTTTCCTTGCAATTATAAGAGAAGTTCACAAATATATGAAGCTGTCGACACCCGCGAAAATTTAATGAAGCAGAGCAATTTACGAACTGCTCAATATCTCAAGCTGTAAAGATAGTGAATATCTCGAGGAAATCTTAGGTGTCGCTGGTTTCTATTACGATAGTTTCCAGAGAATGGAGAAGCAGCTTTCATACCGTCGACTCATAGATGTGTATTTGCTATAGTTGTAAGTGAGCTCCAAAGTGTAATGAACGCTTCAATGAGCATAACCCCACCTTATAAATCAAAAGGATCAAGTAATTTATCAATTTAGGAACAGAGGATAAAAAAGCGAGATACCTAAGTTATGCTGAATTGAAAACGAAAAATTAACATAACAACTCTTCCAATGTGTTGAGGATTTCGTTTAATGATATCATTGTGGAAGATATTCAATGTGAATGCTTATTGAATTCGATCATTTCATGGGTACGATACTAACACTTGACGCTTCGATCGAAAAGAAAAAATTTGGTAGTAGGATCATTAATAAAGTCAAGTTTAATCAATTACAGTAAAAGCAAATTGTGAAAGAGCTATAATCGCAATAATTCTATCACTTTTTGGATTGAATTATGATATGTAGAGATGAACTCTGTAAGTATATGACTGCAAGAGTATAATATTTAAGATAGGTTTTATGAGACTTTTTTGAAGTTGAACTTTATATTCAAAGCTGCCAATTTGAATCTGTCTTGTACTTACAATTCCATTGGGCTTCAGCTTCTTTTAAACTACTATGAGTTATCAAGGTTCAACCGCAAATTCTGCAATAACGGTTATAAATCAAATAACCGCCTAGTAAACGGTCAATTGAGCATTTAATTAATCTTTGAAAATTATCTTTCCTTTTGGCAAATGGAAGAAGAGAGAGAAAACCTTATTCCAAATGAGGAACGGCCAGTGCACAAGGCAGAGGCTCCTGGGTCGTCTGGATCAAGCAAATATAACGCGAAATACATTGTTCTTTTTTCAATATCTCTAGCAATCAGCTCATTTGTGGCAGGGTACAATTGCATAGATGAAACTTCTATATATTTCTCTCATCGCGCTGTAGATTCGATAACAGCGCTGGCACGTCTGTGAACCTTTTTATAACTGACGATTTCCCTACATACACCACAAGTGATCAGGAAGTAACTATCATTACCTCACAATTCCACTCATCAACATCATCAAATTCATTACGACAGCGTATGGTCAGTTTACCCTTACTTGGTTGTGTTGTTGCACCTCTCATATCAGGACTGTTAGCAAACCGTTTTGGCAGAAAAAAGGTTGTGGTGATTGCCGACGTAGTCTTATCATCGGAGCGATCGTTCAATCATTATTTTCAACGCTACCAATGATTTTCTTTGGAAGAGTCATCGTTGGGGTAAGATGTCCCGACAATGCTTTCATTCTCAATAAATAATAGTTATCATTTGGTGCGGGACTTATGGTGATTCCAATGTTGCAAGCTGAGGCAAGCCCTAAAAGTATAAGAGGAGCCATTGTCTCAACTACTGTTATTAGCATGGGTTTCGGGTAAATACGCCTTTCTGCTAATATTTCAGCTAATTTTCTTTATAATTATTCCATAGACAATTAATTGGGTATCCAATTTGCTTAGCTTTTGGGAAAAACTGGCGTATGATGCTTCTGTTTGAGGCATTCCTAGCTCTACTCCAGATTATTTTAATGTATTTCATTACTGAGAGTCCACGTTGGCTCTTTCAACACAACAAAAAACAGAAAGCAATTGTAGCCTTGAGAAAATTTTTTAAGGAGACCGATCCTAAAGGACGAGCGGAAGTGGAATCTGAGATATATAGAATTGAGCATTTAGAGACCTTCGAAGGCAGTATACCAATGAGACAAGCACTCTATGAGCTGTTCAATATTTACGATCGAGGTTTGCTCATAGGAATTTTACTCTTCATTGGTCAGCAGCTTTCTGGATATTACGTTCTGTTGAGTTATGGGCCTACAATTATGAAAGATGCTGGCTTTGGAGGATCAAGTGAGAGAGATAATATAATCAACACCATACCGCTTGTACTTGTGAGCTGTATTACATCAATTTCAACCATTTTCTTATCAGACAAGTAATTGAAATCATCACCATAATCTTGTCTTAAATTTTCAATTTCAACAAAGGATGGGCAGAAGATGGCTATTGTTGATAATGATGCCGGTTTCAGCATTGGCTCTGGTCATTATAGCGATTGGAAATTATCTCATTTATTATCAAGACAGTGCTGCAGGTCCATGGGTTACTCTGGTAGGTTTATTCCTCTGTTTGATAGCTTTCTCGCCTGGTGTTGGCAGTCAGTCCTTTGTGCTGAATTCTGAAATTCACCCTTTACAAGTTCGAAGTGAAGCTCTCAGTCTTATAACTGCAATAAATTTGCTCACTGGTTATCTAACAACCGCATTCTTTTTAACTGTAACAACGACCTCAGTCGGCAAGGTGGCTACCTACAGCACTCTAGCAGGAGTTTGCTGTCTTGTATGGGTATTCCTCTACAAAGTGCTTCCAGAAACAAAAGGCATCCCATTGAGTGATATCCCAGAACTTTTCTTGTCTCCAGAAAAGAAAGTGTTAGCTGAAGAGATATATCTTCAGTTCTTCGGTCAATCATCAGACAGAAAAAAGCAATTGAGTTAGGGTCGCCCATTCAATGACCCTATTAGTTAAATCAGGGATTTCATATTAAGATAAACGGACGTATGATTGTATCTTGTAATTCATTATTTTCAGATAAGAGCAAGCGCCATAATCAATTTCCTTCTTTGTCAATCTCAAAAAAATTTCTAGATGAGTTTTTCGAGAATTGTTATGAAAAGGCAGTTCACACATTAGATTTCCTTCAAAATTATGATGCCGTATCAGAACAATCAAGAAAAAGTGAACTCTAGCAGCAATTATGCACTACAATTGCATTTATTCTTGTAAAGCTCCTGACTTAAAACTAGAGACTTTCAAATTAACAAAGGAAATGAGGTTGGAAAACCATGTTAACTAGTCAGAGCATAAAAATCTGAATGAGTGCAAAATAAATTGTAGTCATTTTTGTTTTTTTACTTGTAAAACGCATATAATTTTCGATTTATTTCAATTAACTGAAACACTCAGCCAGTCAACGAGCGATAAGACTAATTTGAAAAAGATATTTATGAGATAAAAACGTCCATTCTGAGTAAATACAGTTGCCACTACCCGCTTGAAGCTTCTACACCATTTTACTAATGACTACCTTGCCTTTCCTTTCTATAATTTCCAAAATGACTTCCTGAGAATTAGAATCGATCTCTTCTCACCTCTGATTGTCCTCATTTTTAGAAGATCTTGGTGAAATTTAAGGACACCAAGTTTAGTTTCCTTGTTAGTCATACGCACTAACCTCAGTGCATTGTTTATCAGCAACACACATTGTTCCTTTCTTTTTTTCAAATCGCGATTAAGTCATAAATACCTTTGTCAAAATTTTCCTTTAAAAATGAGTTTCTCATGAAAGAAAGAAAATCGGGCATGGTGATAGGGTTCAATTCAAAAAGGATAACTCTTCTTTCATCATTAATAATAATACAACAGCACGATTTGATACCTCAATGACTATATTTTAGTCTTAGAGATAGCAATTAAAGGTAAAAATTCTGCAAAAAACGGTTGCTAATTTGAATAACCGGTAGCAAACGCTCACGAGTATTTAATTTGCTTTGTGATTATCTTTGGGAAAAAAATGGATGAAGAAAGAGACGTTCTCATTTCAAAAGTCGACGAGCTGCCAGTGTCTAGCGCACAGGTTTTGGAATCAGACAAATATAACCTGAAATATGTCGTCTTTTTTACACTCTCATTAGCACTCGGTGGACTAATAATTGGGTACTAATGACGAATTGTGATTCATTAATAAATTTACATGACTTCCCATATTAGATATGATTCAACTTCTATCGCAAGCGCAAACCTCTATATAATTGACGATATCCCGTCATATACTGATACTGATCAGCAAGTACTATGATTATTGTCACTCATATGGATAATTTCGTTTCAAATAGCTTGTATCAAGTTTAGCTCTGCTCGCCGCCGTTTTTGGATCACTCATGGCAGGACCTTTTTCAAACCGTTTTGGCAGAAAGAAGGTAGTAGTCATGTCCGATGTGGCTATCATCATTGGAGGGGTCATTCAATCATCGAGTCCAACAGTGACGTCGATGCTAATAGGGAGGGTCTTTGTTGGAGTAAAGAAAACACTCTCATAATAACATGCAGATTGCTGATTAACAAATAAATATTAGTGGGGTATGGGAGCAGCAGCTATGGTGATTCCGATGTTTCTTGCCGAAGCAAGTCCCACGCAAATAAGAGGAGCTATTGTTGCAACTAACATCATTGGTACTACTTTTGGGTAATAGAACACAACTTTGCACATTCGAGTTGATCGCGTCTAATTATTCCATAGACAACTAATTGGGTATCCGATTTGTTTGGCATTCGGTCCCAACTGGCGACTGATGCTTGCGCTTATGGCAGTTTTAGCCCTACTCCAGCTTATCCTTATGTATTTCGTCCCTGATAGTCCTCGATGGCTCTTCCAAAAGAATAAAAAGTTGAAAGCTATTGTAGCCCTTCGAAAATTTTTCAATGAAAACGATCACAAAGCGCGGATAGAACTTGAATCTGAGATATACAGAATTGAGCAGTCAGAAAACTTTGAAGGCAGCATTCCCCTGCGAAAGGCACTTTCCGAGTTGTTTAAAGTTTACGATCGAGGCTTATTGGTTGGAATCATAGTTATGGTGGGACAACAGCTCTCTGGAGTCAGTATTTTGATGTATTATGGGCCCACAATCATAAAAGAAGCCGGCTTAGGAGGAACAGGTCCGAGAGATACTCTAATTAACACCATTCCGCTTGCTATTGTCAATTTTCTAGCATCAGTTTCAGCCATTTTCTTTTCAGACATGTAAGTCATTCTACCTCAGCTCACTTTAAAATTACCATTCATTAGGAAGGGAAGAAGGTGGTTAGTTTTAAGAATGATACCATTTTCAGCGTTGGCTATGATCCTTGTATCGCTCGGACAATACATGATTTTTTATCCCCATGCTGCTGCTGGGCCTTGGGTTGCTCTGGCGGGTTTGTTCCTTTATTTCGTAACATTCTCGCCTGGTCTAGGCAGTCAATCTTGGGTGCTGAATTCTGAAATTCATCCTTTGCAAGTTCGAAGCGAAGCTCTCAGTATCGTGACAACTGTAGTTTGTATATTGACATATTCAACAACCGCATTCTTTTTAACCGTGACAGCAACTCCAGTCGGCAAAGTGGCTACCTACGCCACTATAGCGGGTGTTTGTTGCCTTGTATGGATACTCCTCTACAATATGCTTCCCGAAACGAAAGGAATCCCATTGAGTGATATCCCAGAGCTTTTCTTGACTCCAGAAAAGAAAAATTTGATTGAAGAGAACAATCTTAAGTTCTTTAGTGAAACACCTCCACGAGAAGAATATGAATAATAAACTATATTGATGTTACATCATTACATGAAATTTAGGTCTTGACGGATTCTTGTCTTAATTGTTTTCTATCTACAAGCAATAAAAATATGGAATGCTTTATTTTATTTGAAGCTTCACAATTTGAGACTAGCTGCTAGGCTGCTGGCTATATTTTGTAGAATCAAGAGAGAAAAAAAAAACACAAGCAAAGATATCCTAAAGCAGCACGGCTCTCAACAGATCCTAATATCATAAATCAATCGAAACACTCAATTCCTATATTCCCATTATATCTCCCTAACCCTTCAACGCTCTCGTCGATAATCTTGTACCACTCATTGTCGCTACTGACTTCAAATTCTTCCTCAAACCGATTCTTGATCAGATCAGCGAATTCCTTTCTTCTCTGCGCGTATCTGTCCAACTCAATCCGAGTGTTACCATCCTCATTAGAAATCACTCTAACAAGACCGTTCTTAATTAACATATTCACATAGTTGATCACCCTCTTAATTCTCGACCTCAGCAATCCATTTACTATTTCAAACTGATCCTTGAGCAATTTCATCAGAAAAGCCTCTTTTTCTTTATTCGTTGCTTCGAGCGCAGGAACAGAATTACACTCAATAAACCACAGATTCAGGTCTTGATCAAGCATAAAATCAACGCCAAAGAACTCCCAATGCGCGCTGTGTCGGAAATAGTTGAATTGAGTCATTCTAATAAGATGCTGCATCGCGTTCATAAGCGCTGGTCTCAGATACTCATCCAGCCAATCCCGACTAGTTATCATCTTTTCCGCGATCAAGTAATCAGCTAGCCTCGTGTAGTTCCACATCTGGAAGTTCATTAGCTCAGTTTCGTTCATTCCACTGTCTTTGGCCTTCTCGATCGCCTTCTTTGACTGAGCTGTGTTGGTCAGATGCATTCCTTTCTCATTTTTGCTAACGTCATACTCAAACAACGAAACTCTCAGGAAACCATCGTGGTAATAGGCAATCAAAGGGTCTGTTGAAGCAATCATCATGTACACTCGAAAATCAAATTTATGACCCATCACAAGAAGAGGGTTATGAATGTAATATTGCACAATATACGTGTTTTTCACGCTCCCGCACTTATTACCGTTATCATACTTTTGCCTTAGCGCCTTTTCTTCTTCCTCATGGACAGGCTCGACACCCTCGCCTTTGTGGCTACCAGCACCAATTTTCCTAATGTAAACAATAATTTTTTTCTTTTTCTCCTCTTGATATTTCTCAGAGTTGATGACGTTGAACCACTCGCGGCACTGCTCAGGGTCATCTAAATTCCATGTTTTTGGAAAGAATTTGCTATCGTCAAAGCATTGTGGTTTATCTTGGAACCTCTTAGTGTAGTTATATACGCTGCGAGCGACTTGATCTTTCCGACTAAGAACCGATATACCAGCGATGTGGTTAGAGGATTGTGTCAAGCAGACAATCTCTTTCCCAGATTCGAAATAAGTTCCTTCTAACACCTTTTTAGTCCAGAGTGCAGTGACATTTACAGGGAGATCATATGTGGGAGTATCTTTGATCGCCTTCGGGAGACCGGGAGTCACGTGCTTGAGAATATCGTTGCCGATTGCCGGCACAACTTGAGATTTTACGAACTCATGATGGAAATAGGTGCAGAAGAAATTGGTTTCTTCAAATATGTAATGTGGGTTATACACGAAGTGTTTTCGAACTCTATCGCAATAATTAGAGTCCCGTTTCATGCCGAGATAGACGGCATTTGGAGTCTGGTGAGGGTAAGGGTTGTTTGGAATATCCAGCTCTTTGAGAATGAGAAGGGCGAGTTCGGGATTGATAAAATTGTGGTAGTCGGTATTGTCGGTTGATGTAAGCTGGACTTGGTTATGATTTGTTGATATGTTGAGGACAACGACGAAAATAGCGATGAGATTGAGACTGGCAAGCAGCACAAAGAGTGTTCTCAAAGAAAACATGAAAGAGATATTTTCTTAGTCGTAAATAAATAAATTTCTCGAATCTTAGAAACGGCATAACGCAGGGAAGCTTTTTTTCATTTACTGCTAGATCAAATATGTGATGTGATGTTGAAGAACAAATATAATGATTGGTGTCCAATCATCACATCATCATAATGGAGGGAATTGAAAAACATATCCTTTCAATATCGCTCGGTACTATTAATTTGCTTAGCATCTCGAATTGTTGCATTTTCTAAATTAATACTTTGGAAATATTTGAGAATCGTGTGTATTCCATTGCTTACGGCAACCAGATCATTATTAATGCGTCAATTCTTGCTGTTAATATCTTAATTGGTGGGCTATTTGGTATCAGGCGATGACGCATAATGGAAGTGCCATTGAAGAGTTAGTGCTCTTCGAATTAAAAAGTTAACACTATTGAATCCTTGAATTTCACTGATTTTAACATATTGCCGGAATTTGTGTGAGCGCAATTCGTTTCGCATTTCATAGAATTAAAGAGTGAGAAACAAAGAATTTAAGATATCTATTATGATAACTTATTAAATCATCTGGAAATCTCAATCAGGGCTTTAATAGCACTGAAAATCTCAAATTATTCCATCGAGAGCGCTACAAAAGAATGTTATCCACCATTTTTTTCGCCTTAGTAATCTCCTCTAACAAAGTATTCGCGTTTTCCACAACCTGAGTTTCTATGCTGTTTCCATCTTTCTGCAGATTTAAACTATCCGCTATGTTGAGTAATACCGGAGGCCCTGAACTAAAAGTTTGAATTTTCACTCCTTCTGATGGTTTATCTTTCGGAGTCGATGGCTTAACTTTCGGAGTTGATGGCTTATCTTTCGGAGTTGATGGCTTATCTTTCGGAGTTGATGGCTTATCTTTCGGAGTTGATGGCTCGCTTCCTTTTATAATTTCAATGCGCGGTGGCAATGGACGCTGATCTTTGACGACCTCTTTTGGATCAATTGTTGATGTTGGCGTTTTGTCTCCCTCACCAACTTCACCGAAAATAGAGCCCGCTTCACTAACTCTTCGCGAAACAGAAAATGTAGAAGGAATAGATAAATGCGGAGTTGTCTCTCCAAGACTCTTTTGGCTTAGAGCATTACTTGAGCGCTTGTCAGGTATATGCAATATCAGTCCTCCATTCTGTGCTGGTTTCAGATGAGGAGAGGGAGCCGCTGAATCACCTAAGCCACTCCTTCCGACTCTCTTTACACTCAAAATAAATTTCGAGTTCCTCTTGCTCATGGCAGGTGAACCTGCAGGCGATGGCTGTTGCAGTTCGAGCTCTAGCAATTTATTTCGCTGCACTTGCTCGAAATATTTGTTCAATAATCCTTCAAATACCTGCTGAGTACTCAGCCGCGGTTTATTGTATTCTGCGCTCTTAGCTAATATCGAAAATTGAAGACAACGGCCGAAATAAATTTTCTTACTTGAAAAATTGGCTTCTGTTCTAAAATTCAAGTCGATGTTTCTCTCTTGCATGATCTGTTTGTAATTTGGACGAGGAGTTAGCTCTTCAAATCCTACGGCGGCTCTCATCTTCAAGTTTTCCATCTCTTTTTCCGCTTCGTCTTTATTGTGTCGAAGTTCGAAAGTTTTGAGTTTTATCGTATTCAATTGAACCAATATCGAATCCAGAATGTCTCGAAACCCTCCAACTCTGCTTTGAAGCTCTGACAAACTCTTTTTGGTTTTTTGGATTTCTTGTAGATGGAGCTGGATTTCCGAGTTCTTGTCGCTGACAGTTTTCTTTAGCTTAA
>ENA-UOTZ01001210-UOTZ01001210.1-compost-metagenome-genome-assembly--contig:-NODE-1210-length-18691-cov-4.748093_pt1 | contig 18691 bp, 17 predicted proteins | sample MGYA00238144_ERZ746983 | MGnify/ENA primary metagenome ERZ746983 (study PRJEB28759, sample SAMN06268863) | compost metagenome | isolation source: single cell | place: USA: California, Emeryville, Joint...
TGAAGCACGTGAGGCAGAATTCGGAATCTCAAAGTCGCAGTAATTATTTCGACACAGAAAACCGGAGTTTAGATTCTTCTCAAGTATATTCGTTTGGCAACGTGTCACCTAATAGCACGAGTTTGAATAATTTGATTTCGCCGAAAGGAATCAGACAGAGCACTCCCGACCGAATCGAGCGGGTTCGAGTGAACGGGCGTAATCGAGCTGAGAGTCCAGAGCAATTGGAGAGTCTGAACCAGACGCGCAATTCTGAGGATGTTAATCTAAGCCAACGAGATATAATGATAAAAGAGAAACTAAAAAAAGTGGTGTTGAACTCGAGACCAACGTTCAAAGACAAGCAAATTGAGAAGTATTTACGATACGAGCACACGTTTTATCAAGTGCTGAGAGTTTTTAAAGGGGCTTTGAAACGGGAGTTGTATTACTCTTTTGAAAATCTGAAAAATTGGGGAAAAATTGACCCCAGAACTCACAGGTCCTTCGTGAAAATACTCAATCGATTAAGAGGAAGAACCCAGCAAGCGCTTTATCAAGCATTGATAGCCTTTAGGGATAATGCGAAGAGAAAGCAGCTGGAGCTTATGACGTTTAAAAATTTCCTCTTGATCCTCAACTCGAAAAAGAATATGGTGCTTGAAAAAAGTTTCGTGCATCTTCAATTAGTCCTTTGGCTGGATCCGGAAGACCGCAGTTACTCTAAACAATCAAAATTTGTAACGCCAAACTTTGGTTTGTCAAAAGGTCTGCTGAGGCTTTCGCCGTTGAAGGAAATATCTCCCGAGCAAAAAGGCGCAGGTCTAATCCTCCAAAAGGTATTGAAGAGAAAAATAAAGGAAATGTTGACTCATGCGATGAGGAAGCTCATCCATTGGGACCGCGGAGTTTTGAAAATGAGCTTGGATATCACATCAGGAGCAGAGAAGCTGAAAAAAGCCCTCCTCAAGCAGGGTGGTACGGATTTCTTTGAGTCCTTAAGGCAGTTTTGTTCACAGTTCTCTCAGGAAGGGATAGATAGTCCAGAAAAGTCGCCAAGCAGAAGAAAAATTTCATCGCCAGAGCCGAGAAAAAGCGAGCCTAGGGGCAGTAGTAATGGGTTACATGAAAGCCAGTCGCTTACGATGTTCGAGCCTTCAAGGAATACAATCAAAGAAGAAGTAGAGGAAGATGACTCGTTTCCTGAGAAGAGAGTGAGACCAGAGGAAAGCAGGGTCCACAATAGCATTAAACAGTCGCAAGGTCAAAAATTTGAAAATTCAACTCGATCTGACCACTCGCGTGAAGAAACGATGCTGCAGGGATCTGAAAGTCTCAGTCATCGAGGGATCCTAAAGCCAGGGAGTAAGACAGGCAGGCAGGATCAATATGAGCCTTCGCAGCAGAATAATAACTCATATGATCAGTCGATGGGAACGATGATAGTCAACCAGACGAATCCCGATGAAACAGGATTTGGCTATGTAAGATTCGACTTGACTAATCGGGATACCGAGAATTATCTCCAAGGTGCAGGGCAAAGCCAAAGCCGTCCAGCGACACATAAAAAATATCGCGGTGGAGATGATAATGCCGAATATGAGGACAGAATAAGAAATATCGAAACCTTCTCGACTCCAAGACCGACAACATCCACGAAGGAGCATTTTACAAAAGACAAGCAAACAACTAGTCCAGCAACCCGCAATCTGTTTCCAGATAAAGACTATGGCAATGGAGATAAGAGGAAAAGTATACAGGAATTACGTGATGATAGAGAGTCAGAGCAACAACACCGTGAACTCAGCTCAGATTTTATAACGATTAATGATTCAAAAGAAGAAGAAATGACTTTACAATCGAAAAAGCAAGAAAAAGAAAAGGCATCAGGGTTTGACTCGAAGGCTGAGAGAGGAAGAGGAGGAGATGCATTAGGATATGCAACCAAAAAGGCGGCAATTAGGATACTGGCAAAGCTGCTGGAGGTCGCTCGTCCTCGTCTGCAGAAAGCGATTGGCTTTTATCATTTACAGAAGCATTCTGAGGCTGCAAGAGATGAGTCAAAGAGTGTCGAGGACTCGAAAGTGACGACGGCAAAGAGGGCTTCTGTGATATATATTGCGAAAACGCTCGATTTAATACTGAAATTTAAAAAGAAAATTAACCTTGCTGCTGCCTTCCACGATCTATTACATTTTTCACAAGAGAACTCATTGATTGATCTGAGAAGAAATTATTCCAGCAGAATAATTAGTGCGCAGAAGAGGCAGAATTGCGGGGTACTGGTAAAAGCACTGGATAGTGTGTCCCGAGCTTCGAAATATCGCGAGGTTTCGAGAGCATTTAACCGCTTAAAGACCTGTTATCAAGAGTTTTATTTTAGCAAGAGCGTGAAAGCCATTAAGTTAAAAAGCATTGTTCAAAAAAATATTCTCATGAACCTGGCATGCGCCTTCAAGTAACATTCTCCCGAGGTTTTTAAAACTGATCTAATTTTGTTCTGACCCTAGCGTGTGGAAAACGGATCTTGAACTCAGAAGGAGAGAATTTCTTATAATGACAAATCTGATTAATAAAGGGAGAGCCGTGGGAATGAGACTTGCAAAGGACGTTGCGGATGAATTAGAGGTAAAAAAACTCTTGTAGGTTCATGGGTTACAGGTTTGAATGATTGATTAGGACCAGGATCCAGATCAACCGCTAATCTCTGATCGAATGCCCAGATTGAACAATTATACTTCACCCAACGATCAGTTCAATCACTCAAGACGAACTGGCTCAAGTGGTAAGCAATGATCCTACTCCTCAAGAAATAACCTTAAATTTTTATTTTTACCTATAGAGTTACAAAGGGGTGAGAATTCGACAATCAACGTACGAGACTTCTACGACACCAATTCCCGGCCAATTCATATCCAAGACCCAACTTTCGACGATTCAACGAACCAAAGCTCCCGAGAGAGTACAAAAAGACATTTGAATCAAGAGCGATATAGCCAAAACGGAAATATTGCTAATGAACTCAGATCCAATCAAGTGCATGCAGGAACCGAATACTTCCCAGGACGAAAGACACCACTGCATTCTAGCAGATATGAATCCCATACGAATGAGGGAAGGGATCAAGGCGTTTCAAGAGACCGTTCCCGTTTAAAAATTTCTACTGCTTATCATGGTGATGGTGACTCGGTATTGAAGAGCGACAGAGAACATCCCCTATCTCTCGGCTCTTTGGGCAGTCCTTCTTCAGGGTTGGATGCGCTAAATCAACAACATAATGCACGGTAATCCTTTTTCTCAAACCTTTTTTTGAAATTGTTGTGTTTTTCCATTGTTAGGCTTGATACCGCTGATACTCATCCATCAGAGAGAGGCTATGCCTCGAAAAATGTACAATCATCACTCAGCAGTGTCCGATCAAACGATATTTTTACTGATAAACAGTTGAATATTCTCCACCAAGGGCCAACAGAGACAACTCCTGGTCGTTTCAATGAGAACTCCAAACCCAAAATATTAAGAACTGCCTCAGAAACTAACAAGCAAACACTTAAAGACACAAGAGCTTCCCTAGAAGGAAATCGGACCTCTACTATGATCTCTCCGTCGTCCCTCAGTACTAAAGGGATGAAAACAGAAATGGCTCAGTTCGTTCAGTCGCCTCACAATCTCGCCTTCTCAGCGAGAAACGGCAGCGAGGTAAGAGAGACTGTTGATTCGTTAGATAGCTATCGGGTGCAGCCGAAAAACCCTGCAGAAAGAGGAAATGAGAGGTTTTCTCTCATCAGAGCTGTCGAAAAAGAAAGGCCTTCGATGGATCAACTGTCTTACTCGCGTTCAAATCTCTCTTATCAATTTAATAACTCTGCTCGGCCTTCAGGGGATATCGCTTACAGCGATGGAGAACCGCTCTCACGCATACAAGAGAGAAATGAATACTCATCGCTGCGGTCAAATTTGTCGAATCAGCAAAATCCAGATTTAGCCAAAAATTGGTTTTCGGGAGAAAGAGCGACTATAAATGAAGCGAAAGAGTCGCTAGGCGCTTTGAATAAGGGTACGAGAGTCCCTGAGTCAAAAGGGCTTCTTGACCAATATCTGAAAAGTAAGGGCAAACAGACCCCGCTACGCGGTTCTACAGATGGGATTGTAAATCCTCAGCAGTATTCGTCTCAGCAATCTGAAAATCAATATTTGTCGAATGATCCACATAATTCGTATGTAACGCAAGACAAATCCGAGCTTCAAGGGACTCCAAAACAAAAGGATTTGTTCTTAAGCACCAAACTCGAAGAGTATTACAGTCACAACTACTCTCAACAAAGTACGCGTCAAAAGGCTCTCCAAAATTCAGGGATAATGAACAAAAGTAAGGAAGAAATTCAAAGGAGCCAAGATCCTATCAGAGAACGCACAAGCAACGAAAGATCAGAAATCCGAGTCCAAGATGAGGCAAGACTCTTCCAAAATGGCCAAAACGAAGAAGTGCCTCAAGCACAAACTCAGAACAGGTTATTTATGAGGTATAGTCGCGATAATATGAGTCCGAACTTGGATATGGCAGCACAAAATGAAGCTTATTCGAGAGTTAATAATAATACTCCTTTTGAAGTGGCAATCAAGCAACAGCAGAATTTGATAGTAGGAGACGAGAGAACCAACAACATTGAAGAGCAGAGTTCAGCTAGATTTTCTCAGCGAGGATCTGGCCAAGGGTCAAGAGGAGTCAGCATCAGTTCCCGACAAAATGATGATGATATTGAAATCCAAGAAGAACCACGAAAAACTGGTGAATTTGGGACTTACAAGAAAACTAATCTGCTTCAAAAACCCTTTATGAGTAAGACAGAGTCGATCAATCAAGGTGTCCACAGAAACCAGCACTCTCAACAATTCCATGAAGAACCAGCTAATTTGAACAGCCATCGAAGTCCTCAAAATTCTTCAGGCTCTTATCTAGGAGGAAAGATGGCGAACTCAGGAAGTCAAAGCCGATTGGAATTGAACCAGACACAAAATGCAAGTCCAATCAGCAAAGGAGCTAAACCCACCGAGCAAAGCCTCGATTTGAAGGAAAAGAGAAAATCTCCTCAGCACCATAATAATAAATCATTTGCCCTTTTCGACAACAAAAAGCAGGGGCTAGGCCATGCGAACTCGAATAGCTTGGAGTCCGCTCCTACTATGAAAAAATCTTCGAGCGGACAACAGTTATCCAAAGGATCTCTGAGCCAGAACTCTAAATCGAATTCCAAACGAGAATCAGGCGACGCAGAAGATTTTTCTCAATCTCAGAGCCAAGGACGAAACCGCTTAACTTCAAGCATGAGTTCTCGAAATCAAGATTCATCCAATAAGATCAAAAACCTCAAGCAAACCCAACAAAAACCACATGGCATCACATATATGCACTCGGCAGCCCCGTCAAGAATTACTATGCCCGATATCGAAGCTCCTGATCTCCAAGACACTTTATTCTCAGCTTACAGAAACGAAGAGACTTTTACCCATCATGACTCGCTTTCGAGAGACTACGATAGTTTTGGAGGAATGATAAGTCCTCCCAACGGACCTAGTCACATCCACAAGTCTTCAGCAGCAGATAATGCGGCGATCTTAGTCAACAGCTCTACAGAACAGCTGTCCTACAGAGATGGGAAGCTCGGCGAACAGGCACGTGACTCTTCGCTCAATTATTCTAAGTTTTTGACTTCGAACAAAGCTATTATTGAAGGAAAATCAGAACAGGATATGAAAATTCTCGCACTCAATGAAATCGATAAAAAATTACAGCTACTCCGCCAGGATGAAAGCACTAATAAATCGCCCTACTCAGGAAATGATGGAGAACCAATACAATCGTTTAGGAAAGGTAATTTTTATAGACCTCTCGTGATATGTCTTAACTGAACTATTGTATTATTTAGCCATTGACTATCACAAGAAACTCATCAACGAAAACGAGCCATTTGATAAAGAAATCGCGCACCGCATGGAGCTTATCCGCCATGGGCTGAAAAACTCGAGTTCCATTGCGAAACTCAACCAGATTGGCAGCTCAAAGCCATATCCTTCAAGTTTAAAGCTACAATTAGACGGCATTGTACCGGGGCCTTTGGTACGAAAGACATCCGAAAACAGCGCTTACAACGAAATTGAAAAGAGAATCAGACAGAAATTAGACCCTGGAAGCGCTCGGACCGTTACTCCAGTTGATCTGAGCTCACTCAACAACACTCGCAGCCACAACCCTCTAGCTACAGATCGAAGCCACAACCCTCTAGCTACAGATCGGAGTTTGAGATTGGACCAAATGCAGCGACAGCCAATCTATGTCCAGCTCACCGATCGTGGAGCAGAAACAAGCCGCAGCCAGTATTTCGATTCGATTCTTACTAATCCTATCATCTCACCAGGATCAAACCTTTTCCAAAGAGATAAGTAAAATAATTAATCTTTCCACCACTTATTTCTTTTTTCCCTTTTAGAGCAATGAAAAGCCCATTAGAAAGACAACAAAACGAGCAAATTTTGCATAATATTTCTCAGAGCAGGCTCGTCCCAGAGTCAAAGAACTATGACTTCCTTTATCCAGACTCGAAAAACAGACGTGATAGAGGATTGAAGGCTCAAATCAAAGAAATGGCTGTCCAAAACTCTCAAGCCAACAATCTTACAACTCGCACGAAAGTCGCACACCAAGACCAAAGTAAATTAGAACCAACTTAATTCATCAAAGCAATCGTATCATTTATTTAGACAATCGCGCTGGAGGCACAAAATCGTTGCTTAGACAATCAAAGTTATCAGACTCATTAGAAAGAGATAAGGACAATAGTCGTTCGAATAAAACTTTCGGAGCAAAATATGACTCAAATATGCATCATTGCGATGGGAGATTATGTGAAATATGTGGAAGGGCGATAGTTTCTCCAAAGAATAATTTTGAGCTGAAAAGCGACAGGGCTGGGTCATCGATTTATGCCAAGAATGATAGTCATGGAGAGCAGTTTAAGCAGAAAGTCTTAGAAAAAGTTCAAAAAAAGAATAATGAGTATCTTCAAAATGTAACAACCGCTTGGAAGGACAATTACGCTCGTCCTAAGCTCTCCAATCGCGACTACAAATAAATTCTTCTTGATTAATCCTTTTGCTGATGGAGAATAACGGTTGGGCTTTTTGTAATTTTCTTTGTTGTGTATTTACAATGCTAATTTCAAGATGTGTTTCATAAATTATAGCAATAGAAATGTGGAGTTTTGGTTATATTTTCACTTGTTGTAGATCCAACGTCTGATGTTAAATTTTCAATAAATAAAACATAAGTGCCTTTGAGAACTATCTACGCTGCAAGCCAGATGAAATAGAGAGCTAGGATAGCCCACGTAAATAAGTTAAATTTCTGGGAAGATTTCTTGTAAAAAGTAATGGCAGAAGATTAAAGCAGATACCTGATCTATCATAATCAATTTCGAGGATGGTTTTCTCTTTGAAATTGAAATGAAAATCATATTGGTCCTCGGTTAGTAGTTTGCTTCGAGGAAACATGCTGAGTGTGCGTCATCTAGTAAATATGTCAACTTTCAAGCTCTATTCCGAAATTGAAAGAAAGTACTTCCATCAGATGTTACGGCTTCATGCAAAACGGTTCCAGTATTAAAATCTAATGTTTTGATAGAACCGTACTCGGCGGCAGTAACAATCATATTCCCAGACCCGTTCCAACGAGCGCAATAGATTGTCCCTTTGATTTCAGTATTAATAAAATGATGAATAAAGGATTATATTACCATCATGAATTTCTGGAAACACCTTAATAATATCTCCAGCCCTTTTATCATACACTTTTACATTGTTCACCCCTCCACAGACTAGCAGGTTCCCTTCCTTATGCCAATCAATCCAATAAGGATCTTTCAAATATGCAACATAAGGATTGTTTCGAGAGTTTTGATTACAAATCTCAGTTTCTTCTAACACAATATCCTTTTCATGATGCATAATCTTTTTCTCAACATTTAACAGATTGAGCTTGTGATTCGCAAATTTTAGAGCAATATCGGGGTTCTCAGGCAAAGGACACCATTTCGATCTGTTTCCAACGCCTTATCAGTAAAATCCATAGAGTAATACCCCTTCTAAATGAATAATTTTTACCAGCTTCAAACGTTTTCGTAATAGCAGGGCTATCATTCGTATCAACGTCTGTTACAACAGCATATCCATCCTGATCAATACCAACTATCATTTTCCCATTATAGTTGAAATCTAAGCCCACAACCTGATCTGTTTTCAAGAGGCTCATTTTAATTTCATAAAATAAATACACATAGATTACTCTCATGACTTTCTTGCGATTTTCGAATTTGTATCATCTTGAGCATATTATAATCAAAGAGATGATAAAATGCTTTGTTAGTGATCGAGATTAGCGCAATTAAGCCTCTCTTCGCGTTTACTGCGAAATCTCCGCCTTCACTGACATCTTGATTATGTGAAATTTAAGCAGTCATAAGAGTGAGAAAAACATGGTTTGGTCTGTCTACCTCCCGTAATGAGTTCAGACGTATATACCGGCCGCAGCCTTTTTGAGAAATCCAAAATAGAGAAAGCAGCAGCAGACCACTCGTCGCATCGAAGATTTAGAATGTAGTTAGTGTTTGGAATAGGTTCCAAAAAAGTTCGGTGACCTTGTTTGTGATCAGACGAACTAACTGAGAAAAAAGTTACTACCTTCACCCAATCCAACCCCATCAAAAGGTTCTAGACGCTTTTTCCCAGTCATCATGTCATACACGTCGATTTTATTTGTGCTGTATGAGCAACAAACAATTTTTTGTGATTTACCCATCGAACTATCGAAATCATCTGCAGACATCGTTGTCGATATGCTGTTGAATGCTTCTTTTGTTTGGTACATTTGAGGATCCGATTTTTTTAAAGAATTTTTGGATTCTGCGGCTTTATAAGATAAAATTTAATGAAGTCCTACACGCAAATTTACAGAAGCTATATTGACTAAATATATGCGTAGTTTTTGCATTCCTCAGACTAGGGAGAGCAACCCGCCATGATGGAGGTAGTATGAACTATTCTGATTGTGCTTAAAGAACTTTTATTAAACTCGATCAAGATTTAATTTCTCGGTACCAATCCTATAGTTTCGCTTGCAAAATTGATGTAATACTGCAAAATCAACTCTTTAATTATTTCATTTTGTCTCTAGCTCAACAATAACGCGTTTCTATTAATTATCTGAGGGGTTAATTATGTAATACTATTCAGCAAGACTGAAATCTCTAAAATATTAGTATTCGCTATTCACTCGTTCTTAAGATCGATCCAGTGATATTCTCTCAAGAGTTTGCGTTCATCGTAGCACAGTTGATTGAAAGCAAACTGAATATCCTCTCTCTATGAATTTATTAAAGATAACAATTATAACGATTGATCATTTACGCGAATAAGGAGTCGTCGCAGTGTAAACGATCTTTCCAGTTTTAAAATCGAGCAGTTTTGCCGTTGCATCATCACCAGCTGTCGCCAGCATATCTCCCATCGGATTCCATCTTACACAGTTGATCCAACCTGGGTACCACAATCATTACGTAATGAAAAAGTGACGAATGAAGACATAGGCAAAAACAACGGAAAAATACTGCTGCTGCCGATGAGAACTCAAATGAAATAAATCCATCTTTACTTTTGTGAACGTTGGTAAATGTATTAACGATTTTCGATGCGCGTCTATCGTAAATCTTAACTTCACAATCACCACCCACTGCTGCTACTAAATTTCCGTCAGTTGGGCAAACATCGATCCAGTATGTGTAGTCTAAGAGCATGGTTTATTCACTGTGTTCTGCCAAATCCGAAATGAATAAAAGCGAAAATATTAACAAATGCAGATATATTATCCAACTTTTCAAAGGAGAAACTGAAGGACTAATTGTTTGCCTTTTACCTCTGCGGTCGAGTTCGAAATTAGATTTCAAAGTCAGTTCCTTCTTTTCAACATCCAGGATGTTGAGCCGATTCGTATACCATTTCATGAAAAGGATATGCTCTTCCACATTGAGGCTCCATCTGCAACGGCCAAATGGATCTATATTTTTGGTGAAGTAAAAATAGTATAAAAGAGTTGAAAAAGAATGTTTCTGAGAGATTTCTTTACCATACGCTGCCTTTTCTGACATATTCACATTGAAGAAGCACTTATTGATATTGATCTCCGAAAGTACACACACATTGTATTGGTCAACAGAAGCTACAATTTCACCATTCGGATCGAAATCAAAGCCAGTGATATAGTTATCTTGTCACAACGCGAAAAAGGCTGTCATTCAATGGGATAAATAAACGCTCACTGTAAGATCGACCCGTACGACACTTTTTCGTCTTTCTCAAAAGTGTGGCGACTCTGCCGTCACTCTTAGAGGAGCTAACATCTATCCTAAAAAGATGATAATCTATCCCCTCTGCAGAGATTGCACCGAGAATGTTTCTTCGAGGATTATATGCGAGCTCTCCCTGCCCATGTACCACTAATAAAAGTCATTTGAGTCACGAATAAGGGTGAAGATCGAAAGGAAAAGTCAAGAGCACGGGTCTTTTTATATTGTAAATTATACTTCCACGAGTGTCATCATAAGAGTACACTTTTCTTGCCTTCCCTTTTCGAGAAATGTCGTATATCCCCAGAAGAGCAGTATGAGTATGATATTGATAGAGAGAAACCAGCAATGCTGAGTTTGGGATCTCTCTTACATGCGACATGGACCCCTCTTTACAAATATAGTCTCTTAAGAACAATTTTTTTGGTAAAATATCAAATACCAGTCAAGTTTTTGGGTCGGACTCCATTAAAGTTGATATGCAGTTTACTAGTTTCAAGATTGATAACATCGATCTCGTTATATAGCCCCCTGCACCAAATCATCAGTTGTGATGGTCCGGCATCTATGAAACGAATCAAATTAGGATGAAACTTGAAATTCTTGAAAAATATAGAGAATAGAGGTGGAGAGAAGTAGCATCAATATTCATATTGGTAACTACCTGGAGAAGGATCAGTTTGTGAGTCATTTTCGACTTCATTGGGTTCTTCAAGACCTGTGGGTGTATCAGTATCTTCCATTATGGTTTTTATTTTTTGTTGTAAACCAGTAATAAAAATTTCATCAGAATCGATAAGCAATCTCCACTTGAAATTCGAAGAAACGAGTTTTTTGAAACTCGATAGCAGTAAGCTTGAACTCAAGTTGGTTGCTTGCTGATTTTCAAATACGAATAAGTGGTTCATGTTTCTTTGAATTTCAATCTATTTCCAAATTTTTTGATCTTAGGCTAATAGATATTCGAAATTATTCTGGCACATTTTTAGCTAGTGAGCTATATGAGCTAAAAAGGATTGAAGAATTACAAAATTTCAAAGATTCCTTTAGAAAATCCAGACAATATAGGAGTCATAATTTTTTTGAAAGAATTTTGTTCAAGCAAACTAACATTGGATAATTATCAGTTGAGATGTGATAATAGATAATTTTTCATTGCAAATTTCTGATTGATTTCTTTGAATTATAGTTCTATATGCATAAATTATTGGTTGAAGATTACATGTCGACTTAGTTTCGATTCTCATCTAATTCTGTCTATGTTTATCAAGAGAACTTTCCTTTAACAAATGAACCACTCTCAACCTCCCTACTTTCATGGCATTATCATCCTCAACACATGAATCCAAAGGATTGTTTGGCAACTTTAGTTTTATCTTGTTAATGCTTTTATTGATTTGGAATTCAAATGTAATTTGTACTTTCTCGAAATCTTCTGTAGTCTAAAAAAAAGTTCTTGAGTTTATATCTCACCTTCAAATCTGAATTTTCTATAATTGAATAAAATTTTATTTTCGTTCTGACAAGCATAATGCGATCAACAAAAGAGAAAGAAATCAGCTCAGAGGTCAGTCCGGTGCTCGTTGAAGAGTCAAAACGAGATAATTATGCCGAACAAATAAACAATAAGCTTCGAGAGTCTTTGCAAACAGGTAAGATGTCTAGCTCTTATTTCGAAAATAGTTCTGCTTGTTACACATTTTATTTTTCAACTATTTGTTCTGAACGGGCATTTTCACTGGGTTTATATCGTTAAAAGATTCAACTCCTGCACTTCCAACGTTACTCGCATGGTCCTCAACCAAGCATAACAATATTAATATCATCGAACTCGAGATGCAACAAGATTATGCTGACTTTAGAGGAGTTCAATTAAAACATGGTAGATGGTTGTTTTCTGAGCAGCAAAGCTAACAAAATCACATTTATAGGTAATGTTACAACGTTAAAGGAGATCCCAGGCACACAATTGCTTGTATCGCTCAACCAACACTATTCTAGATCAGGCAGTCTCGCTATTTTTGATATCTCTCAGAAAAGAGCCAAAAAAATATACGGTTTTGAAGAAATCTTGGGAGGTAAATTGTTTGAATTATGCTATGCAGTCATTTACTTCTTTCATTTTAATTGCTCTTCCTCTCTTCAATTTATCATTATGATCTCCCTTAGTGACTGGCCAAGGAAATGTGACTTATAATTTGCGAAGAGGCCTGCTTGGTGCAATGTCTCTTCAAAGCAAAATTGCTTATCATTTGTGGAGCATTGGATATTCCGGAGAAAAGCAAAGCTGCATGAATGTAAAACTTTTAACCAAAGCGAAATGGCATCCACAATACAACACTGACAATCGTAATTGATAAATTCATTACCATTAAAACCTGATTCTCGCTTCCATATAGTAAACTATGTTTCTGGGCTCGATTTCGATCTGGATGGGGAGTTAGTGGCAACGATTGACATAGATGGAAAGTGCATAATAGCCGATTTGGAATCCAATAAGTGCAAATTGTATCACAAATTTGGTCGTGAAAATGGTAATTCAAACTCCTTGAAAATTTCATTTCTCGTCTTCTAACAATTTTTTAGATACAGTTAGTCGCTGCAAATGGAGTACGATAGCTGGCGAGCCCTTGTTATACTTGAAATATGGATGGAATGAGCTCAATATATTGGATATTGAGAAGAAGAAGCCAACGCTAAAAGAATCAGTTAAAATTGAAAAAAAAGGATGTAATTTGAACCAAGCAAATGATTTAGTTTATTAATTTCATCTTTTCCCTTGAGATAATAACAATATTATGTCTCAGCAACTTTTCTCTCTTTGTTTGCTTTACTTTTTCTTTAGATGCCGCACATTCGATTGATGTTTGTCTGAGCAATGGAAATCTGCTCGTATCGGGTGGGCAAGAAGGAATCATCAAAATATTTGACAAACGAGTATCGAAAATTATCAAATCCTTTGAAGGCATTCATACTGGTAAAAACTCTTTGATCTTTATTGGTTATTCTGAAAATTTCATTTTTTCTTGTTAAAATTATCTAGATGGTATTAGCTCTGTCCGATGGAGCCCTAGCGGGGACATGATCGCAAGCGCGTCCCAAGATACAACAGCCCAATTGATAGACTTCAAGACTGAGGAGGTGATTTTCCGAGGAGAAACTTCAGATGGAGGTATCTCATAAATATCTACCTCATTAACTTCTTTCCATTACTAGAAATTGCTTCGTCAGTTTGTTTCATTTAATCCGGGAAGAAATTTAGCGGAGGATAAGAAAAGGCATTGAAGAATCTATCGCTGCATAAGATGATTGCTAAGGATCATAAATAAATAAATTGCTAGTATTAGTCGTGATTGTAAGTAAATACTTTCTTGCCTTCATCCTGTATAAAGTTTGTATGGCAATTAGTTGAATTCTGCTCTGCAAACTCTCAAAATTTACTAAGGTCCATCTCAAACTCTTTCAAAGTCATCAAACGGCATGATATAGCAAACTATCCTGCATTTTGTTGATCCACAAAGTTCAGATGCAGTTTTTCTCGCTACAGAAAAAGAAAATTTCATTAAGAATTAATTCTAGCAAACCCAACCTATAATGCAGATTTGAGGCAATTCTTAGAAAGAGTGTGTATAAAAACACAACTTAATTTATAGAATATTAATCTTCGAATATTAATTGAGAGAATTCATGGACAAAGAAAGTCCAATGCCTTCATCTTTCTTCAAGGCATATGAAATCAAAATCAATGCCTAGACCGAGTTTTAGTAGTTTGCTTCAATAAAGCACGACGAGTGTGCAGATTCTAAGTAAGTTTTGTTTTTTTATTAAACATTCTAAAGATAATAAATACGTTTATCTGAAGTTCTCTCTGTGTATAATACGCATCCTCCATTAAAGTCTAGAACCTTGATGCGTTGATCTTGGGAAGCAGTAATAATCAAATTTCCATTTGAATTCCATCTAGCCGAATAAATTCTCGCTTTTTTATCGAGATAATACATGCATTAGATAATTAAATAAGAACAGCTTACAAGCATGTATTCTCGGGAACTCTCTAATGATGCCTCCTGCACGTTTATCATAGACTTTCACATTTTGATCTCCTCCACAAACTAACAAATTTCCTTCTTTCTGCCAGTCAATCCAATATTGCCCTAGCAAGCAATGTTGTTATTACTTTTCGTTACTCTTTCATCTTATAGTTACAAGCCACAGTATCACTTTCTAATGAAAGATGAGATTTGTGATTCAACGATTTCTTTTCCAAATTCAATATATTCAGCTTGTGTTGACCGAATTTTAACGCGATTTCAGGACTCTCGGGCAATGGACACCATTTCGATCGATTCGCAAAACCTTTATTATTGGAAAAAATTCAGTCTCTCTCATCTTTTGAAATAGTCCTACTGCTTTCTAGACTGGCGGTATAAACAGGCTTCTGTCCTTTATCAACCTCTGTTACAAGCGTGCGGCCGTTTTGATCAATGCCGACTATCAATTTTCCACTTTGATTGAAATCCAGGGATGCGACACGGTCTAGTTTTGTAGTTATCATTTCCATTAAATAGGATGAATTACTCTCAAATTCTTGCTGCCACCTTCGAATGTGTATCATTTCGAAGTTATTGTAATCAAAGAGATGATAGAAGGTCTTGTCTTTCATTGATATAAGAGCTATCAAACCTCTCCCTGCATTGCAAGAGAAATCTCCGCCTTCACTTGCATCTAAATTAGAAAAAATTGCGTCAATAGTATCCTCAATGGTGTGCTGTGTTTATTACTTCCATATATTTTTTCAGAAATGTATACAGGCTTCATTTTTTTAGATGAGTCCAAAATTGCAAACGCTGCAAACGAGCATTCCTCATATCTCAAATTCAGGAGCAAGTCGGAGTTTGGAATCGGCTCTAAATATGTTCGATCACCTTGGATGGTAATGAGATAATGAGATAGATAACAAGGATGCTATCTGCTTCCATTCCGACGCCATAAAGCTGGTCTGTGTTTTTCTTTCCTGACAAAATATCATAAACATCAATTTGATTAGTCCCATATGAGCACCAGACAATCTTTCGAGATTTGCACGCCGTGCTGTGGCTGTTCAACAAGTGTAAAAACTTTTCGTTTCCAATGCTTGCGTTTGGATTTTTAATATTTAACTCAATCAAACATTCCCCCTTAATCAAATTCAAAGAATCCATCGAATCCTCAGTGCTGAATTCATTTTCAATAGAAGCATTGGATTTTCCACGCAGTTCAAGCGCAATTCCTGTAAGTTTTTGCTTTTCTCGCCATAACTGCTCCCTTTCATCAACTTGAGTCTCATCCATCCTTCGAATCAGGTTGATATAAGTGTCCGTTGCAATAAGCGCATCCAAATTGCTTAAAAAGAACGTATTCGAGTCTTTGAACTTGAAAATATGCTCGTCATCGACGATCGAATTCATATAACCCTTCATTTTATCGGAAAGGAAGTCCAGATCAGCCGTTATCGCTTTCACCAATTTCTCGAGATCAATATCTGCCTTATTTTCTTCTTTTAACTCTCGTAATTGTTGATAAGGTTTCATTACGCATCCTATTACATTGTTTTCAATCTGAAAATCTTGAATTATGAGCGCTTCTTCTCCGAATAGTCGTGGAGACAGGTATAGCAGCTCCTGAATGAACAATGTCGCGGCAAGATCGTAATTTCGTGAACAATGCTCCGGATTGGCCGTAAGAATTCTGATGAAAAATTCTTGAGCCAAATTATCACGAGATCGAGCTTCATATACTTTGAAGTATTCAGTTTGCCAGCAAAGTTTCACAGGCGTATACTTTGCGAGTATTTTTTGTGGAATTTCGGTAGGTTGAACCATTTTCCGCTTCTAAGTTAAAATGATAGAATTGCAATCAAAAGATTTGCATGCTTCAAATTAAAACTTTGACATTAATTGCGTTATTTGTTTGAGCTATTTATTTGTTTAAGTTATTTAATGTGAGTCCTAATAGTTAGGTTGGAAATCTGCCAATTATTGAAAACTAAGAGCAAATAATGGAATCAGCGGTCTCTAGTTAAACTTAGAGTTGTTTGTCTCGACTATCTGAGTGCTTATAATACGGTTGTTTTAAAAAGAGTTGGGTTCAAATAGAAGAAAAAAGAAACCTCAACAGATTTAGAGAATATACAATGTATTGCTCTATTTTGAACAAATCAACATTCAATCAATAGACATTATATTAAATCCATAAAACAACGAAAATATGAAGTGTGCACATCATGCAACAAACTCAGAGCATCTGATTATTTCTGCGCTTTCTACGACCCTATCATGCTCACTTGCTTTGGCTTGATAAAAAAACAACATCCACGAAAATTGAGCACATAAATGAACTTTTTTCAAATTAAGTATTCATCATACTCACATTCAAGGCCCATCGAAGACAATTAATGATTGCTTCAAAATGCAGGAGATAGGAATTTCTTACACGCTTATTGAATCTACCAGATGCTTCAATCATGTTTTCTTATCCTGCTTTATCTTATATGTTCATATTTAAGCATTCTCCGCAAACCAAACAACAGATTCCATTCTCTTTGACAGAGCTATTAAAACTGATATTAAACACTATTGGGATAACACCTTGTGTATTTCTACCCCGAATTATGGTCTTCATAATTTTTCCCCCTTACAGCTTAAGCATGAAGCTTGTAAGTGTCAAATCCTCAGAAAACCCTTGGTTCAAGGAGAATCAGAGGAGTCAATTGTCTTTTTTGTTAGCTTCAAATTTTTCCGCTGTTGTGACATTTATGAGGTTTTGTTAATTGCACTGGAAAGTTTCAGTGAAAACAACATCCCAGTTGCTTAAAAAAATATCTTCTTGTCTTCAAATCTAAAATATTAACCATCTCTAATTACCATACTCATAGAGTTCCTTATTTCATAGGCAACGAAGACGAATCTCCTTGCTAGATCTTGTATTCACTTATCTCTACCATTTTTCCCTTTATTTTCCTTCCTTGCTTCACTTACTTGTTATAAGCCTTCATTAAGCATCTAATTAAGTTTTTTTCACCTCAAAGCCTCGAATGACAAACGCTTCTTCTCTTAATAGTCGAGTCAAAGCCACAAGCAACCCCTCCGAAATGAAAGTGATGCCTCAAAACGAAAATTATGCTTGACTTTTTCTGCTATGGAGTCAAAGAGTTTTGATGAAAATTCTCCGCTTGCATTTTTTCTGACATCGAGCTCCTCAAGCTATATAATATGGAGACTAGAAATATAGTCTCAAAAAAAAAGTGCCTAAGTGGTGCTTTGCAGTTTTGGCTTTGAACGATTCCGTATTTATTTGCATTCGCTCGGTGAGGTGTGCGGCATTTTGCATTTTTACATTTTTGCATTTTTACATTTTCCATTAAGAGTTGTATGAGAATTTATTTTGGGCGTTTTGAGCGACAAAATTATTCCTTGTGTACGCGTTATTTTGCGGGATTAGCAATGACCATTCGAGAAGGTAAATACCCATAGCGCTGCCCTTACAGCGAAGCTACCAATGTATGCGTCTTATATTACTGCCGTTCTCCAAACTTTAACCAAGTCCTTTCCAATTCACCCTCTCTAAACACAAATTTTGTAATTTTTTGTATTTTTCAGAGTAATCTAACGAAAGAATCCGGTTTGCTATTAATTTCATTATCTACGACACCGAAAAGCTCATTATTATAGCATCGAAGAGTCTAAAGTATTATTATATTATTACTTAACTCTACTCCATTTCAGCGACATATCCAACAAAATCTTGAGTTAGTAATGAAGCAGCCTTCTAATGACATTAACCTCAAAACACCACGAATTGTTAATTCGTCCACATAATATTAGCCGTCTAAACTCAATTCCAAAATTTATCATTTACATGTGTCTAATTCCCTTCTTATATTTATTTGTAACTGCACTAAAAGCCTTTTTAAAATCACAACTCATTTCTTGAACATCATTCAGTAGCAACGTAGTTTGAGTCATTATGGTAGAAGAAATCTTAGATTCAGGCCTAAAGCGTTTTCGAAACATCTACTTAAGTGCTATTTAATAACCTCTAATATCAACATTTGTGGCTAACCTCCTCCTTTGAATGATGCAAAGCTATGATCAGGCACACTTCCTAGGAACGGGTAACTCCGATTTGTTCAAAATAAACCGTTTCCCTGGGTTCAATGATTTGACCGAAAAGATCCGTGCAACTCTTTCAAAACTTGCTAAACAAAACGAAAGACTCAATTTCTCCAACAAGGTTAGAATACTTTCCTCATTGAATCGCAGATTTCACAATAATTAGAT
>ENA-UOTZ01001212-UOTZ01001212.1-compost-metagenome-genome-assembly--contig:-NODE-1212-length-18672-cov-11.347943_pt1 | contig 18672 bp, 19 predicted proteins | sample MGYA00238144_ERZ746983 | MGnify/ENA primary metagenome ERZ746983 (study PRJEB28759, sample SAMN06268863) | compost metagenome | isolation source: single cell | place: USA: California, Emeryville, Joint...
TTTCCTGCTTTCGATAGCTCAGTCTGGGGCGCTTGTTGGGTTTTGTTGTCTTTTGTAATGTTTTGAGAATTCATTTGTTGTTATGTGTTGTTGTTATTTGTTGGGAATTTGTTGGGGTTTGATTATATATCTCTCTGATCGAATTGAATTAAATAGCCGCCTACATAAATTCAAGTTCGCTTTAATAACGTATTTGAAGAGAAATGATGTTGTTCAAGGCAAAAAAGAAACATGAATATCTACCAGCTCAAGAAGACGGGCCATATATATACCCTACCTCTCGATTCTAAGAACTCACAAGCATGCAATTTTAGTGTCCTCAATCTGCACCCAGAATTTAAACAAGGAACCTACTCTGTTAATTAGTCAGGTATTTAACTATTACAGATGATTGTAATTGGCTTATTTTTTTATTGTTTTTATATCAATATTGATTTGCTGTCTTGCGAATTGAGTAAATCGTTCTATTAATTGATTAAAGGATCGAACCCTGAGAAATAAATTTTTTATTGTTTTGAATTCCTTCTAAAATTTACAAATTTCTTCTAACTTCTTCCGATACTTCCCAAGCGCACATGGTACCGTTCTCTGGTACAAATGATAAATAACTAAAAACAAAGCAAAAATAATTTTACCTTCGGCTTCATAAATTGATATTTAAAATTCATGCGATATCTAAAATTGAATGACAAGTAAAATGGCTTCTTTCAAAAGAGTTAGTTTGTCTCTTTATTACGCAGCTACTTAAAGAGAAAAAAAGGTCACTGTATTTGAGCAATTACATGAATATTCTATGTTGATTATTTAAACATGGAACAAATCGATTATTTGTTGAACTTTTCGGATAGAATCATCACAAAAATTTTCCCCTTGACTCTAAGCGAATTACAAGCGTAGTTTCCTCAAAAAGGCTTATAGCAACTTCTCAAGCGAGATTTCTGCCATGCAAATATGAATTCAATAGAGGTCTTTCAATTCAAAAACTGTAATTTACTTTTCATCCTCTAATTTCATGTTCCGCTGAATTCTAAAGTTCATAATTAGGTTATTATTGAAGAAAGATGTCATGAATTTTCAATTTCATTCTAGGTCAGTCTCATTCTATGATAACATCTTTAAAATATCAGTTTCTTCTCAGCTACTAGTACGTTTCAACTATTCTTGTAGTTCAGCAGCAATAAAAAAACTCCCTTGGATACAAGTTCCACTTTCACCACTTTAATGGAGGATTTAAGAGCTTTACTTAGCTGTGGGTTTAAGGTCTCAATAAATTTTTAGATATCCTTGAGTTTTTAAACTATTATTCTTCAAATAAAGTATTCCAGTGGCAAAACCAACTCATGATGAAAAATCTTTTTAAATCTCAAGCTAAAGACAAACATTCCGAGATCCAGACCAAGAAATTGCCCAACGATTCCGTTCTCTCAAACAGTTTGGATATTTCAACAGGTGATCTTTCAAGGAGCACTATATTATCGTCTCAAATACCAGATGCTCAGCAAAATGGCTTTTTCAAGCGAGTGAGCGATTACTTTCTCCTATTCATTATCAATATTAAATCATTTTTCAAGCTACTTGGAGGTATAGGTCTCACATCAAAGCATCAGAACGGGTCCAATCAGAACAGAAGTTCAGATGACTTCACCACGAACGGCACACAAGCAAAGCCATTAGGTTTTAGTGCCAAGAAATACATCGAATACGATCGATATCGAGTAGCGAAGGCAATTCTTCGCGAACTCCATGCAGCGAAGAAGGAAGAAATTATTATGGATATGATTAGAAGCAAAGAAATTGCGACCGATGACCAAGCAATGAAATTTGAGGATGATATTGATCGCGAATTCTATGACGATTATGGCAGCGAAGGTAAATTTTTTATATTGTTATCTCAGAAAATGAATGATTTACGTCAACACTAGTGGCAAGCGACATTGAGGAAGAGTTGCTCGGCACTGATTCCGATGAGGAGGATTCTCCACCGGCTAGCAGGAAGATTTCTTTTGCAACTGGGAATGAAACAAATTTGTTTAATAGTGGAACTACAAAGAAAGGTTCAGAATTTTCAATGGCGACTGAATTTATCCACGACGTCCTTGGGAAACAGCAGAGGAAAAGTAAAGCAACAAAGAGCTTTATAAGTTAATTACAAAATTTGAACGTAGCTGAGCTCATCGAGATAGTTACTACAACTGATAATTCTCCTCCCGCCAAGAGAAACAAGGAGAGCATTTTTGATGCCTATAACAATCACCTGGATCTCCCAGATCCACTGGAGGATGAAACTCCGAAAATTCATTATTTCTATACAAAAGTAACAGATTTATTATTGTCTTAATGGTGATTATCCATATATCTGAAGGAGGAGAAGGTTAATATAAAAAAATTAAAGGTGTATGAGGCCGATTCTGACCCCTATACCAGCGGACTTAAAAAAGTAATTCGCAGCATCATAAAGCACTATTTTACGTTTTGGGTATTATAGATTCTCAAATGGGAAACAAGCTACGCTTTTATTCATGAGAAATGCTTTTACATCGCCAAGAAAGCTGAAGGAAACTTCGTGATGATAGAAAATTCATATCCTCTTTCTCGGCTTGCGGCGATCCACATCGTATTTCCTCTTATTATTGGAGCTAATTAATTTTGTGCTCTATCATAGCATGATAAAGAAAAGATACTTAAGTTGAGTTTTTACGATGACGAGGATCCAGAATTTAAATTAATCGACGAGCGGCTGCGTGTAAAGAGATACGACGAGCTTCTCGCTGAGGTCCAGAAAAATCTGAAGGGCATAAACTCCAGCATCCGGATCTTACAGAGCGGAAATCCCCTTGAAGAAGTTGTTATACCGGCAGTTTGAGCAATCACAGCTGCATTATTTACATCACTATAACTCATTATTTACAAATTTCTGAGTAAATAAATATGTCTTTAATTAAAGATATCTATCGCAATAAAAAACTGCTACTTGCAAGTATTAAGAGCCTCCTACTTCAACCAAGAGAGTTCTATAAAGATAAGACTCCATTAGCGTTAAGCAGCTTTCGATCTGAACTACACAGTGTTAATTCGACAAATTGTTCAGCAAAAAACTTAAAATTATTAATATATAACTCCCGTAAATTATTAGCCTCTTTTCTGACAGTGATGCAGAAGGATAGCATAACCGTTCAAGAGCGCAACGAAGACGACGAAGGCTTCGTCGGTGAGCCTGAGAAGGCAAGAATGTTGAATCCTCACGCAAGTAAAGAAGGCTTCGATTATGAGGACTTGTAAACTCATTAGTGCAATTCAGAGGCTGATTTTTGAACTTGATAGGAAATTAAGCAACCAAAAGCTTAGACTTCAAAACGAGAAGCTGCGAAGCCAACTCAAGGAGCTGAGTTACAAACTCACAGAGACTCTTGAAAAGGTGAAAAACAAGAAAAGCCCAGAAAAAACAGCAACCGAGCTCCGTGAAGAAACGCTCAGAAAGGAATTGGAAAATGCGGCTAGGCAAAACGTTGCTTACCAAAAGGAGATAGAAAGGCTGAAATATAAAATCGAAACCACTCACACTGAAGGAAGGTGAGCATATTAGTTTTCAAAATGTTTGTTAAAATCGCTTTTATAGAGTAACTCAGTTAGAGAACGTCTTGAAGGACAAAGAGCGTGTTATTGAAGAAATGATGATTGAAAAGCGCAATCTTGAAAAAATTAAACGTGATCAAGAGAAGCAGATTGAAGTACTAAGAGACGACCGAGGCTATCTGACAAGAGTAATAAAACTGTGCTGATGAAAGATTAATTCACCTTTGTAGCTTAACATGTACGCCGAAGAAGTGAAGGGTTTGAAGGAAAAGATCCGCGAAATGCAAAAACATGGAAAACACGAGGAGAAGAGCTTTAAAAAGCAGCAAGAGTATTTGGTAATCCTTGAAGGGAAATACAGAGAGGTTTGCGAGAAAGCGGGAGTCTCGTCAAGCTTGAACTTCACCACGGCGCAAGAATTGAATGAAAATCGTCAGAAGTTTGGCATTAAAGTGCAGGGTAACGAAATGAGCAGCAGAGATATTAAGAAGCTTGGGCCGCAGTCGGCGAAGAACGGTTTACGGTCTGTTGATAAAAAGGGCACTGCTGATAGCGAGAAAATAGAGGTAAAAGCAATGGAACGTGTTTTGGTGTTTATTTTGAAAAATGTAGCTTACGGAAGCGAAATTTAGAGAGCTGAATAACATTATTCAGATCCTGAAAAAATCGAAAGGTACGACGGATAAGAAGTATAAGCAGGAAATGGATCAGCTAGCGCTGAAGGTTCGTGATCTGGAACAGGAAAATCTGAAACTGAAAGCGGACTTGAGAGAAAAGGAAAAGGTAAACAGCAATGTGATGGCATGCAGGTGGCTAATTTTTTAACAAATAGGAGCTGAATATTTTTGTTTATAAATTCAATGAGCTCAAAAGAATCTCGAAAAGCAATCAACTTACGCCTCTTGAATCGAATAACACCAACCTCAGCCTCAGAATGAGCGATAAATCAACAGATAAATTGAGATCACCGAGCGGACTTGCCTCTCCTAGTCTAATCCAATCTCCTAACCAATTTAGTAATAACAGAGTACATACCATCAAATACACCATCCAGGCTTAGTCCCTTTTAAAATATATATAGACAGTTAAGCCAACTCGAACCGGCCAGGCCCCAAAGCGAAGAGAGAAGAAAGGAAGAGTTAACCCAAAGATTCCTGAGTTCGATGATTCCGCCACCGTTGATAAAGACTCGAAGATTTCGAAGCTCACTGTATGGTATGATAAGGACCAGATTTATGGTTTGAGAGCGACGTATCTTACCGCAAATGGCGCGGAGGTCCTCGGGAATGAGCATTTGGTGGTTGAGCAGAAAGACAATCTTGAGTGTCAAGTCATTCAGGTCGAAGCTGGCGATCGTATTGCGGTGATCACAGGGAAGTATAAGGACTTCATAGGATATTTGAAGATCGCAACGGTTAAAGGAAAAACACAAGAGTTTGGCTATGAAAATGGAAAGAATGCAGCACAGCCTTTAATTTTTGACCTGGAAGCAAATGAGAATCCAACTCTTGTGTTCGGTGGACTTGATTCGATAGGTAAGAGTTCAGTTCAATGTATATGCGCTAACTTCATTGTCATCATAGATGAGAAAAATTCGGCTTTGGCTTATCTTGGCTTTCAGATTGGAAAGGAAGATGGAAAAAGCGAGTCTAAGGTTCAAGCTTGAAGGCGGGAGAAATTTCGATAGTTTATGGATGATTTATTGAAGTTTGAATTTGCATATAGAAAAAAAAAGATTTATTCAATATTAACAGCAGTTGAATGATGAAAAGTGGCAGAGCGGTCTATGAATCTTTTACAAATCCTTACAAAACCCTTTAAATTAACGAGGAAGAGAAAGAAAAAGAGAAAAAGTCCTGCATGCTTCTCCTGAAATGGCTTATAGTTAAAGCTAACGATCGAATTTAATTCTGAGATACTCCTATTCTTTGAAAAAAGTATGATATATTCACAATAAATAATGTAGTGATTCATTTCTTTGGAAATTCACTTAAAACGCATCAAATTAAATATCAATTAGGTTTTCTCGAGAGAGATAGAGACAAACATTCAATAATAATGCTTCTATTCCTTTATAATAAAATTCACAGAATCATTCATTTCATTTTTCATTAGAATTTCAAAGTTGCGGCTTCTCTTCTCTTTGAAGTGGCACTAGCCATCGATTCCAAGAAGAAATTATTCTGTTGTAGAACAAATGATTAGCGCTTGTCTCAAAATTTTTTTAAGGATACCGGTTGTCGCAAGTCCACTGGGGTATAGTCACGAGTCTGCCTTCCTTGGTAATTTTGTCGCGGTCTGACGATTTTGTTCTCTGGGTCATCAAGGAACTCAACCCTATTGATTTGAAGTTACTTGATAGCGGCACCAATTCAGCTTACCAATGCGCAATCCATCCAGCAACTCGAGGGATCGTGAAGAGAACCGGGAACATTGCTGTTGGGAATCCAAGGGCTCGGTAAATTACCTGAAGAGTTATTTACATGACGATCAATTTACTGATAGAAGTATTACTCCAGTGTAGAAATCAACATTAGGGTAAAGCTTCCTCTTGATGAAGTACTCATCGCTTAAAGCAATCTTTTCAAGTTCAATAGCGATCTCAATGAGCGGTTCCTTTCCAACGATATCAAAAACGTCTTCAGCCAAAGTTCGAACGATCTTTGCTCTTGGATCGTAGTTTTTATAGACTCTGTGCCCGAAGCCAAACAGCAACTTCTTCTTGTTTTTCACATCCTCAATGAACTGAGGGATGTTCTCCTTCTTACCAATAGACTCGAGCATTCTCAGCACAGCTTCATTCGCGCCCTAAAACCATCAAAACCAGCTCAAACAGATATATCTACTCCATGAAGAGGTCCATAGAGAGCTCCTGCTGCACACGCAAGTGCAGTGTAGATATCCACACCTGAAGAGGTTAGATGTCTCACAGCCGCAGTAGAGCAGTTAAGCTCGTGCTCTGCATGAAGGATGAATAAAACGTCGAGAGCCTTTGCGATCTTTGGGTGAGGTTTATAGTCCGGTTCGTTAAGTCTATCCAACATAGCCAAGAAATTCTTTTTTAAAAAACCAATTATTTCCACAAGATAAGCATCGTCATTACCTCAGTATAACCGAGGTTCCTCGAGGGCTTATTATACACGCGTCCGATCTGATGTCTATAAGCATTCGCCGCTAGCGTTGGCACGTTTCCGAGAATTCTATGAATTTGTTTGTTCCTCATTTTAGGATCTTTATAAACTTCACTGCCAGCAAGAGCAGGGTTTGCCTCAGGGTGAAGCGTGGAAACGGCGGCGAGGGTACTGACCAGCATGCCCATAGGATGAGCGTCGTAGCGGAAAACGGACATCATGCTAGTGACATCGGTGTGGATGAATGTATGGGTCATGATTCTAAACTCAATGAGAACTTGTAAAAAGAGAGTTGTGGTACTTTTTCTCCCATGTTTCGAACTCAGAGGCGGTAGGAAGCTCTCCATAGATCAATAGAAAAGCGACTTCTAAGAAATTCGATTTTTCAGCGAGCTGCTCGATGGGATAGCCTCTGTAGGTGAGGATTCCTTTGTCTCCGTCGATGAAAGAGATTCTTGAAGTCTGGTTAAAAAAGTCTTATCAATTGATATCGAAAGTGCGGTGCTTACGCAGTTAATTGTGTTGACGTAGCCAGGGTCATAGGACCTAAGGACATCTCCTTCAGGAGTTTTTATCTTGGCTAGGTCAGCGGCGAGGATATAATTGTCTTTAATGGGCAGCTCGTAGGTTTTTCCTTTATGTATCAATAGATTTGCAAATAGACCTTCAAGAATAAAATTTACCCGTGCGAGTATCGGTGGCTAGAAGCTTGCCTGAGGTTTGAGAGGTGTCATTGCTGGTGAGATGCTGGTTTAAGAGCTTCAGTCTCTGCATTCTAAGTTTTTTTTTCTTTCCTGGAAAATTAAAAGACATTTGATCTACCGTTTTGGTTTGTGATAATGGATAGTGTTGGACTGATGACGTCAAATACCGCATAAATGAGAAATTATTATTCGAATCGAAATAAATCTAAGATGAAGGATTTCGTCATTGAGTATTGCTTGCGTCGGTAATAGAACGAATATTGAAGGTGTCTGACTGATGAATTAGAAAAAGCTCTTCTATTGTTTTAGCTCTAAGGTTATTCTATCCAGAGAAATAAATTTATTCCATTTTTTTTCCCAGACTAGTTGATGGGTAAGTCCAAACCTACTCCGATATGGAAATTGAGAAGGGTTTGATTAGATCTAATTATTTGGGGAATGCTAGTGCCTCAACTCATCTAAGAATTGCTATTGCATTTAATATAGGCGAGGAATGAGATAATTTGCAATAGTTTTCACATCCATATTTGAAATCATTCCAAGCTTCAAAATTGTCTTTGTTTCAGAGTAGCAAAAATGAGTTCTCCATACTTAAATTCGCCCTCATCAAAATTTATTTATTTCTTCCTCTAAAGATATAAATACTTCTTATCTCAATGAAAATATTAATATTGAATTTAATAAGAACAAAAAGAGAGCAGCTAGCCCTGATCACACCATTTTAATGACAATTTCTTAGCCCCTGGCAATATGATTAGGAATTCTTTTATAAGATTATAAAGAAAAATACTTTTGAAAGTCTAAACAAAAGATTTCTTCAATTTAGATCCACTTGCAGAAAATCTCTGAAACGTCGGACTACCGTATCTTGGTAATGAAACTCTAGCTTTTTGAGGAGTATAAAGCCTCCTAATAAATTCAGACCATTTATTTCCAACGCTGAGCGAAATTTTACCCTCCTTCCGTTATGACGGAAGTGTTCACCGTTCGATACGTTCCAGCGTCAATAGAGTTGGTTAGCTGCTGTGCTGACGTTTTGGTAGCTATGAGAACTTTCTCTAACAGCGCCTTTTGAGGAACTTCCTTTCTTTTGTACGCTCTATTCAAATTTGAAATTTAAGCCAATAGGTTTTGTCTCTCTTTACTCATAGAGCATTTTTTCATGGAGAGTTGGTACAATATTGTGAATCTCTTGCATTTCCATGTATCTAATTTAATCAGCATTGAGCCTTTTCGAATTTCGATAATTTCGTACCTGAACACCCATGCTGCCAGTAAATCATGCACTTTGGTTACTTCCTCTTGCTTTCTTTGCATTTCTTTCTGGTGAGTGTACTAGTAACCCAATAGCAAGGTTAATTAGGCGGCCCTTGAACAATCAGATAATTTTTTACCTTAATCTCATCGAAAATTTTCTGCCAGGACTCATTCTCCTTCTTCAACGCATTTCTCCCCGCAATCTCGAGCTCGGTGTTCAAATGGCTGAGCTTATACAGCTGGTGCTTCTGTTCATTATATGCCTTTTGATTGTTGATATTAATTTCCTTCACCCAAGAGAACCAGAGCGTTACCTCCTTGATTTGATCTGCCTTTGCCTTTTCCAAATTGAACTCGCTATGCAAAAGCAAGAATTTGCTTTCAAGCCTCGAATTTTCGTTTTTCAGAAATTGAATCAAGCTATTATCCGCTTCAGTGTCTCTTCCCAGAGTCGTCGTTGTTGTCGTCAAATAATTTGAGATCTGACTCCTCAATTTATTAATAATGCCATTTTTCACGTGAATCAAAGCTTTTGCCTCCTCAAACGTGTGCGGCTCGTTACTCGAAGTTTGTATTTCTAACAGCAAATAAGCATCATCTGATAAGAGGCTCGAATACCGTCGTCCAATTCTTTAAGGTAATTAAATATATCAGGTGCTTTACTATCAAGTTGGGCTCGACTTGGTGATTGCCCTGCAAACGCAGAAAAACCTCCTAGATCCACAGATCAGCGTCTCTAAACCCAGATTCAACGTACCTTTCTTTGTGTCAGGTGATTCCGGTAGCTCTGTTTCTGTATGAGTTCGGCTATTGAAGTCATTCATGTTTGCAATAGACTGCATCAAATTTGTTCTCGACATCGGAGTATTCGCATTGGCGTCAATGCTATTTAAATTCCTATAATAATGGTTACTTTGAAGGTCGAATATATTTTTTTGTCAACCTATGTCCTTTCCGTAGAGATTTCATTATCCTCACCTTTGATACCTTCGAACTGGCGCGCTCCTGCCCTCCGCTTCCATGACTCATATTCATCATGGTTTCTCTCAACTTGATAGATTCAAGCTCTCGTTCGCTCCAAATGCTGATTGATAATACAAGATCTGTTGGAAATTACAAATTATCGATATATGAGCATTTCAGCTGAGATATCCAATAAAATTACTCAAGCAGCTGCTGTTTCAGTAGATACACCAAAAACTCATTAGACACTGGTTTACCGTCTTTTGTTTCGTTCTGGAGTCCTTCTTCAAGTTTATTGAGGAGAGAATGCACAGTGTATGGCACCTCTAATAACTCTCTCAGATTCTTAGCAATGGTAATTGCATATTAGCTGCACAGCGAAAATAACAAAATTTTACATCAGAGGCGTTGGAGAACGCATTCTGCAAATCGAAGTTGCTAATGAATGAATATTTCCTCTCATTCAATGTTGCATCATCTAGCGCATTCAAATCTTTATTCTTTGGAGAATGCTCCCTGCTAAGTCCGCCGTTTTCAGTCTTTTTCTCTTCGTCCGCGTTCTTTTTATCAGTGTTGCTCTCGTAAGTGATAAGCATTTCGCTCATGCCACGGTGAGAATTCGCTGACGGCTGCCGCTCGTTGTCGACGTTGTAGTTAGGGTTAATAATAGCGCTTTCAGGGATTTTATTATAAAATGGGTCGAAATTGAAGTTGTAGCTGTGCTGGAAGTACTCCGGCAGCTTTATCTCTTTATACACAATGTCATCATTCACAAATTCTTGGAACTTTGACACCACCAGCCTGGATTTTTGACTGAGAATTGTTTCTAATGAGCTCTGCGTGTTGTTTAATGCTTCATTAATGGCATAGATCTGCTTCTCTAGCACGTCAATAGTCTGCCTTTGGTATTCAAGGTTATCGGTTTTAGTAAACAGCTTCAATTGCATTGTGCTATTTTCCTCGGTTAGGATGTTGATCTTATGCTCATACATCATCAATTGGTTCTTCATTTGCAGTATCTCGTCGTCCAGTTCCTTTATCTTTTTATCTCTAGTGGAGATTTCTCTCTGTGCGTTGAAGAACTCTGACTTCAGCGCCCTAAATCTCGCTTCAATAGCCTGATTTTGCTCCAGAAGCTCGAGGTTCGTCTTGTAATACGCATACGAGTGATAGTCTTTCTTTTCTATGGGAATATAAAGGGTTATTAGTTTCACATGTCAGCCGGGTGGGATAATAATTACTGTTTTCCTCGAGCTTAATTGAGAGGGTGTGAACCAACATATTTTCTATTTAATGATTACATATTTCTATGAGAAAACCTCAGTAATTAATACCATTTTCAAGGTCATTCTGGAGTTGGTCATCTGCGTCCGCCTGCTCCATACTTCTCAGCCTTTCTTCACGTATTTTCTCTAAACTGCAGAGTGAAAACGTTGAGACTACGCGCACTGAGTTAGAATTTTACTTTTTCATGGGATCGAAAACATCAAGTTGGATATGTTTTTGAAATTCTGCATAATGCGATTCAGTTCCATCTTCTAAAGGACCGCTAGAACGGAACCTCGACCAGTTTCTTGCGTCCATTGTGGCCCCGAGCCCACCCATGATCCCGTAACCGCCTTCTTTGTATTTTGCTAATTCGCCTCTGCAATCTTCAAGCTCGGTTTTCAGAGCTTCAATGACCGCCATTAGTGCCTCAGGAGAGTTTTGTATGTTCATTTTATAGCGATTTTTGATTGTTTTTGCCCTCGCTGCGAATTTCAATGTCGAGATTGTCTCTTCTTTGTTTGAGGAATGCGGAGAACAAGCAACCAGCAAGGTCGTTTTATAATTTCCTCCCAATGATTCCTGCAAAATTCTCGTCAATTTAGAATCTCTGTATGGTATATGCTCATAATTAGAAGTCAAGGCGTGTATCACAAAACCGAGGCAAGAAAGCGAAAGATTGATTTTTTTCGCTTCTTCAAGGGTCTCTCCAGTTGTACCAGTCTTTCCTACTTTCTCGCTGCCAGCTAAGTCAACGAGGTTCAGCCTTCCTCTCTTTTCCGCCTCGCTGGGGAATTTTTGGATCATTTCTAGAATAAACAGCGAATGAGAACGCGAACTGTAGTTGTTCATTCTAGTGGCTGCAACAGTCCTCTGTTTATCGCCATAAGCGATGAGTTCGATCAGCTCTTCGGGGCTTTCGACGTCCTTTGATGAAAGATAAAGAGCAGAAACGGTCAGAAATTACTATTTGGATCAACCCTTCAATATAAATGCCGCGACGAGGATTTTCTTTGATTTTTAGCTCTGTGGGTTTTTCATCGTCTTTCTCGCCATCGAATCCAATCAGCAGATCGTATAGGTTCTCTTTGTAGATCTCAAGCATGGAGCATTTGATATACAGATCGATATCTAACTTGATACTCTCAATATATTCGAAAATATGCTGGCTTTGAATATAACAATAGTGTTAGACTGTAATTTCGCTCGCCTTAGGTCATTCATTACCTTGCCCGAGGAATAATCCCTTTGAGGTCAGGATCGTAAATATTTCCGTACATTGTGTGGGTTTTCCCACTACCTGTTTGTCCATAGGCAAAAATCGTTCCATTGTAGCCGTTCAAAACATCTTCAATGGTCTCTCTCCCAACGAAATCGTAGACAGCTGATTGGAGGCAGTCAGGCTTGAATATTTTGTCGAGAGTGAAAATTTGATTCTCAGGCATGATCGCGGCTTCCTGATCGCTAGGAAAAGACACGCATTCTCCTCCAACTCCACAAGCAGCGAGTTCCTGCACGAAAATAGATAAGACCACCATTGGTTGGTACGTTGCACCTTCTCCATGTTATTCATGGGACGGAATCTTCCGACAACTTTCACGTTAGTCGTCCGAACTTTATTCGCTGCGAAATCGCGAGCAAAGGCTACAACAGCGCTGCGTAGAAAACATTTGTGAGCGGATGGATCAATAAGGATTGTATTTACGTTGCCATTCCAGTGGAAGATTTTGTAGAGTCGGTTCGAGTTAACTCTTTTAAGTTCTTGATTTGTGGGCTCAAAGTTTCTGGTTTGGACAAGCTAATGGTAGAAACACGAGGTTTATTTGTTTGGAGATTTTGCTGGCTTCCCGGGCTGAGTGAATTTGCATTAATTGTCTGATTTAATGCTATGGTAGTAAGCTGAGGGGACTGTGTTGACATCTTAGTAATTTTCTCTGCAAAACAAAGCATTATAGATACAATTTCTCTTGAGGAGAAGCGAATTACTTCGCTGAGGAGAAGCCACCTCCTGGCTTAGACCAGCTAAAACAATATCATATTAGATTAGATGAAATTGCACAATGAAGTGATATACCTGCATCCTGCTTGAACGATTTCAGGGTTGGTCTTGGCCTCGGACCAGGAGAGATGTTAGAATGAAGACCTTTTGCTTTCTGAGTCTTTTTGGGTTGAATCAGAGCTTCTAGATTAGCAAATTCATGCAGATTGGTTTGTAGTTGACATTATTTATTACGGTCGTCTTTAGTTTCAAAGACGTTCTTTTTGACGTCGTCAGGATTACTGTCCAAGTCCATGTGTCTCGAGAGGTCTTGATAGATAAGCCAAGATCAACAAACGTGCCACATGAATAATTTTTGCTTACCTGACTGCGAGTCAAATGGAATATCTCTAATCAAGGAGAAATTTAGTTAATATCGTAGATAAAAAAGTCGTTCAATACATTTTGCTCTCGTTATTTTTCATGATTGATTCATTCAGATCGCGAATGAGACTATAACTTTAGATTTGTGCTGGTGATGATTTGTTTAAGTGGGTAGTGTTACCCTTTCTTTAAAACAGGTGCTTTTTCTCTTGTTGGAGATGCAAAGCTGTCCTTTCCGAAACTTCGGAGGTTACTGATGCTCATCTTTTTTTTTGAAGTGTGCGAAATAAGAACGGATTAATTTTTATTTTGATAATTTATTAAATTAGTAAAAGAGCAATGTTTTGGTGAAGTTGCATTTAAAATATTGTTTGCTGATGGTTTAGAATATGTTTGCTGATGGAAACCAAAAGAGAAATTATGAGTATGAAATGCTCTAAATGAATGTGTTGACAACATGGTCTTATTTGCGACAATCTCAAGCACACGAGATTAGCTATGTCATTCTTGGATTGATAATTCTTAGTGTTCATTGTCTCTCATCTTTCTTTTTCAAGCTAATAAAACTAGTCATTGATTTGCTCTAATACTCTGAATGCCTAATGAATAGAATTTACAATATTAGAACCAAGCTAACCTTTTAGAATTTTAATGCTGCTGACTTAAACGAAATAATACCAAAGTTGCAGCCTAAATACTCCGTCAACATTTAGATGCTTCCAAACTGACGCGATGATGGGGTAGGGTAGTTTCAACTTTATCTGCTTTTCGCAAAATTTTCTTTTTTCCTTTGCAGTCACAGAGCATAAATATTTAATTGAAAATCTGAAGCCAAAACCTGGTTTCTTCTTTGAAACTACTTCTCTCCCATTCTCGCATACGCTAACTAAACCATAATGTCTTACCTGCCAAGTGAAATCATTTTTCAAATTCAAATTAGAACATATCTTCCTTCCAGTCCTTATTTATTCAAATCTCATTTCAAATAATTTCTGCTCCATGGAGATCTTCCTCTCTCTTGCTTCTTCCTCCACAATCTACTGAATTGCTCAGATTATGGTTTGAAGATGAATCCTTTGATTTCTGAATCCATAGTACATATTACAACATTCTTCCATGAATTTTATAGTCCGACACCATATACATTAACAATACAAAGAACGTTGGGGTTTTCCCATTTGACGGTGCAACTTCCATCAATATCAGCATTCCAATAACTCGTGTTGGTCACGTTCAATCCACTATCATTCTTCTGCATGACGATACAGTTCACCATGTATTTAAAATTCTTGTTAAACTCACTAATCACTTTCATAATCCCATCCGGAATCGTGCTGGTCCATGTTTGCGCGTCTCTTGGATGATAAACCTTCTTAGAAATAGTAGTTTCAATCACTTCAAGCACGACTTTTTGAATTTTGTCTTTGATTTCGTTGAAAACTACGGCTTCGTTCTCTACCATATCGCAGCTAACTCGAGTCTATGATTTGAAAAGAGTTAGCTTTTCCTGGAAGTTGAATAATATCGATTTTACTTAGACCCTTTCTGTTATCGAAACTGTAGCTTCGCTTTTTATTATTTATTTCTCGACTCTTAAGGACTTTGATAGTAACACCTTTGAATATCAGTTCATAAGCCTCAATTGAATAAATCAGAGCAGAATTTATCAAATCATTATAATAACCTTGCCAAAACAAACTTAGTTGCTCATTTCTATGCAGACGAGGAGCAAATCTGCTCTAGCAAAAAAGAACGAAGAAAAGAAAATAGCTCATGAAAAACCTATTACAGCATGAAGAGAAAATTTTTTTATAATCTTCCAATCTTAGCGTTTTATCTAATACATATTTTTTCAAACCTTATCATACAACTCAAAAAACGGCTGATTTTCAGTGTTTTTCCTCATTATATTCTGACTGATTCCGGTTTCGAATAATTGACGCAAAAAAAGATGTTCGTTAAAATATTCAGTTTGGAAAGATGGAAAAAAAATATTCGATTCATGCTGTAAACGGGTGAAAAAAACGCCGCAAACTGACGCATTAACTGAAAAGAACGATGAAGTGTTGGTTATCAAGAATTCCGATGCTCTACAACAACGTCTGCTTGCCACGAATGGTGAAATCGAGGATAAGTTTGAATATAAACTGGATGGGCTAGACAAAATAGAAATGCTGAACACAAAAATCGCTTCTCTAGGAGATAATAATGGTATGAGAATGATCGATCTATTCTTTATCTCAAGCGTCATAGAGAAGGAAACTAGAAATGAAGGCAATCCAGTGCTGGAAGTGACTCATTACAAAAAAGTGGATGAAATCTGGGTGAAGAAGAACGAAAATGAGATTGTTGCTCATCATGATCACATCAAAGAAATTCTATCAGTCAGAAACTTAAAGACTCTAAAGCCCGGAACCTGGCTAAACGATGAGGTATAATGAAAGATAAGGTCTTCTCTCTAACTTTTTAAGGTAATAAACGCGTATTTAAGGCTGATTATGCGAAGAGAGTTGAAGTTACAGCATGGAATATACATATTTAATACTTTCTTCTTTGGGGCGCTTGAAAAAGCAAGCAATGGGAGAGAAAGTTTCGAGAAAATAGCTCGTATTACCCGCCGAGCAAAAGTAATCCGGATTAAGCAATGCTCTCGTTCTCATTAGTATTATAATCATCAAAGGTCAATATCTCTGCGTGTAACGTTGTGTTTGTACCCTTACATGTGAGTAGGGTGCATTGGGCGTTTATAGAAGTCGATATGAAAAAGAGAAAATTGATATATCAAGACAGCATGTACGTACCCAAGTCTGAAGCATATTCAAAGCTCGCAGTTGTCGCAGAATATTTGAATAACATCCTTGCATACGAGAAAGATCCGAACTCCTTCTTTGATTCAAAAATCGGTAAATTTCTTCTTAAATAACAACAGCCTATAATTCTCTCAATATTTACATTAGAAAAAAGCGTATTTTCTTTTGAAATCAATGAGAAATACCCTAAGCAGCATGGCAGCTCAGATTGCGGAGTGTTCATGCTGAAAGGCATCGAGTTCGGGAGCCGGTTAGCAACACGTACCTTTACCTCCGAAGACATGCGCTATTTCAGATATCTCATAACTTATGAACTGTATTCTGGGAATCTCTTATCAAATTAGTTATTAAATGCCACTTGCTTCAGAACCCAATAACATTACTCGTTATGTCCACAAAATATATATTAATTTTTGCTTTTCTTTGACACATTTTGTGTTTTTTGCATTGTTTCCTCCGTATAGCTATACACACATACATATCGAAATCACCATATAATATTGCCTAAAAAAATTTGACTTTTTTTCCCTATAATCCGTACTTTTGACGGGTCTTCTTCGATAGTTTTATATTAAGCTCAGGGTTTTCTACACTGAAGTCATGGCCATCAAACACCTTCTTCAGAATTTCGAGCTCTAACCCGTTTCTCGGTCTGTAGAAGAGATATTTTTTCTTTTTTCCTTCTACATATTTCGCACAAGGAAGATTCAATTTCTTGCTGTAGTAGAACCCAGTTCCATGGAAATCCGCACATGGTATCAGCACGGACTTTGTCGTCAACCCAAAAAAGCGATAGAGCTCTAGAATAACGTTCTTGCCGTCTTTTTGAAGGTATATTGCTTTTGGCGAACGTCTGTTTTTCATTTCGAGCACTGTAAGGACTCCTAGCATGAATATCGAAAGCAGGCCATCTGGACTCGAATACAATGGGTCTTCGCTTTTGGAATAGGAGTAGAATCCATAGCCAATGTACCCGAGCAACGCGGTGTTGAACAGACGAATTGTATTGGTTTCTTTCGCGCGATAAAGCTGCAATAATCCGTCTTCGAATCGGCTGGGATCAATGGTATCAGTTAAGAACTTTCTATCGGTCTTAAATGCTCTGATTGTGTAGGGGAAGAGCTCACGGGTGTATCGTTTAACAACGCTGAGCATATCCGGAAGTTAATTTCACGTTTGTTATTTGCAATACCTTTTATTGTTACAATAGAGTAAAATTCGACTAATTTTCAATGGTGCTATGCACAATGACGACGAAAAAGGGACTTTCAATGGCTTTTAAACACATGAGAATTTATAGCAGTACTTTTACGAATAAATCTGCCATATTTTAGGAATGAAATTATACATATAGCCTGTGAATATTGGAAAGATTTGCAGGAATATTGGTCACAGGACACTTGCTCGCCTTATGAATATAATCATAAATACAACTTTGACAAAATACGTATCCTGAGACGTTCAGACAGCAAGGATTTGACACCTTTTTTTGGCATATTGGGCAAATGTTTAACGCGGCGTCCTTCGTGAAAGGAGGGTCGATTTTAACATTTTCCTTGAGCTTCATCAGCTCATTTCTTCTTCGAGTAGTATCAAAATGCCACTCGAAGAACTTTATTCCGATGAAGATCGCAAAAATCAGGTATTTCTTGATAAATACTGCAATCATGCTCGATTTGGCGTCGGGGTCGTCCGCTTCAGACTCTCTCTTGGCGACTTTTTGGCCTAAAACATGGTATAAAAAATTGAAATATGGCCAGTGATCGTCGAGGAGGTATCGACCAGCGTAGTAAAACATCGCGGACTCCCATCCTAAATTCACGAAGGGATAAACTGCGAGGAACGCCTTCTGGAATCGCGATAATTGGTCTGGATCCTGTCGCATTTTGAGTTTCCATTGAGTGAAAATTGAATTTAACTGCTCTTTTAGCATGGGAAGCACTGCTCCGACGAACAATGTTGCGCCTGTTTTAAATGCTTTTGAGGTGACTGATTCACGGTGGATGCCGTAGTAGTATTCGGAGTAGCTCGCCTGGTATTTTTTCATGAAATAGAACTGGATTGCGAGTTCAATGACAAATAAGAGGAGATCGCGGTGGTATCGCAAGGCGACGAGAGATGGGACACGGTCCATGAGGACGTTCGAGATATATGCAAGAGCGGATCGTAAATATCTATTATCAGAAGAAAATGATTAGTGGGCCGTCTGGCGAAATGGACAGAAGGCTGAGGAAGAGGTGAAGAGAGTTACTTGGCGAATTTATCTTGAGCTACCATTTCGAAGAAATGCACTCCTTTGTCCAATACTCGACTTTCCATTGTAATATGGTATTAATACTTTGAGCTGCAAGTTGAAAAGAATAAAATTTTGGTGTAATTAAGGAATCAATCTATGCTTATAGGTGAAACCAAAGCATTGCGTATACACACAAAGTGATCATACTTCGAAAATTTTCACAAGATAAGCTCAATCCTCAGATTATGTTGTTGAGGGTGATGGCTGGCAAGTCTGCACAGGAAAAGAAAATCAGTGAAGCTTTTGAAAGAGAGAGAGAATAAAAAAATGGTCATATGGTGAACTTCATAGGTGTTCTTCAATGAATTAA
>ENA-UOTZ01001213-UOTZ01001213.1-compost-metagenome-genome-assembly--contig:-NODE-1213-length-18651-cov-19.035480_pt1 | contig 18651 bp, 20 predicted proteins | sample MGYA00238144_ERZ746983 | MGnify/ENA primary metagenome ERZ746983 (study PRJEB28759, sample SAMN06268863) | compost metagenome | isolation source: single cell | place: USA: California, Emeryville, Joint...
CCAGCGAGGGCAACTCATGACAAGGAAGAGATGTATCGAAGGAACATGGAATGGTCGAGAAACTTACAAGCGAAGAGAGATGACCAAAGAGAGAAAATATACCAGGATTTAAAGGTAAGGAGATAGCTTTATCAGTAGTATTGAACTTTTGCACTAGGGAGAAGGCATGAGTAGAAGCAGCACAGGGTTCCATATCAATCCAGAGTTCAGATCTCATGTATCTCCAAGAGGAATGAGTTCGAGAAAGAGCCAAGATTCAAAGTCACCAGTAGCAATGTCAGCCCGAGGAAACGATGGCATGAAAATTCTCACAAGTTTAGACTTCTTCAGAAAATCGCCTGAAAACAAAACTTTCATGGTCGGAAGTCCACGAGAGTAGTAATTAAATTCCTTGCTAGTCTTTGTTCCAATGAATTTTGAATCAATAGTCTCAAGCCCGCTCCAAGCAAAGCATTGGGGCAGTCTCACGGTTCTTTCTACGATCCAAAGGGTCTCTTTCCAAAGGAGCAGTTGCCTCTCAATTTACCTTCAAATACGACAAATTTAGGGATGATTGGACCTAATACACATGCAAATGGCATTGATGAGGGCTTAGCCGATCTTCATTTCCAAATTTCTCAGCTGGAACAGGTAGCGTATCATGTACCTTTTCAGCCGGAAAGACGGCGCCCAGCTTATAAAGGCTATAGTATTGATTTCCATCAAAATGCGTCTCTAAACCCGGTAAATATTACCGCTTTTATCTGTACTGAGGTGATTATAGGCCAATCATCCTGACAAGGGTCATAAAATAATTTCGATGACAGATATTCATCCGATGGATGAAAATACTAGGCTCGTTCAAGGCGAGAAAGTAGCTGAACACGAAACGCTCAGAAGTTACAGATCGTTAGATCCAGCTCGAAAAACGCACTCAGATCAGGAGCCCTACCAATGGGATAGACTTAAAAACATAGAGCCTCATCTTAATATTACGAAGGTAAGCAGTTACTCTTGTTTGTATGTGGAATTAATTGTATATTTTTGGGAACAGAGAATAAAAGAGCACAGTTCAATCCATCAAAGTGTAGACGGAGGGAGACTATATTCTCCGAGAAGAGATTCTCTCACCGATCTATTAAACTCAGAGTTTCTCAAAAAGAGTCAGACCATTCAGATTAAGGATGCAAAATATTTGGTCTCTGAAGCAAAGAGTGATAGCCAAGCTCATTTTAGGCGAGAGAGCCAAAGCTGAATATAATAAACCTTTGATAGGAAGCAAAATGATTGATTTTATATGATTTTTTTTCTTCTTCATGAGATTTATATGAGTCATATTAATGATATCCATGTTTGAGAAACCAAATAGCTGGAATAGCATACGATAATGACCTCTATCCTTTGCGCTTGTACGAGTAATTTTAAATTTAGGAATGAATGATGCTGTGAAGAGGGGCTAATCTTTGAAATTTCTTCTCTTAACATAGTATTCAGTATTCCTTCTGCACAATAAAACTATTCACCATTCTGCAATAGAAAAATGGATCAACTGTCAAATTGAACTTTCAAGAGACTGATTTATCGTGAAAAAAAATTAAGATGGGGAAGGATGAGCAGGATAACTCATGAGATCACTAGAAAGAAGGACCATCTGAAGGAAGACTAACCTGAATGCGGGGTTAACTTCTTGCCTTCAGAACTGAAAAACGGATAATTCAACGTCATGGAAGGAGATCCGCATCGTTAAAACTATGTACCTCCTTTAATTTTCAAGAAAAAAAGTAAGAATCTTTCTTAAATTATTTTATTTGAGGATATAATCCAACTTTAAAAATTTAGTGATGGAAAGCAAAACTCTCAAAAAGATTTTCACCCGCGAGTTCTACAAACCCTGGGCAGAAAAAGCCAAAACACTTGCTAAAGACGATAAAGTTTTGACTGTTCTTGCCGCTCTCGGTCTCTTCGTCACCGCGCGATGCACAGCAAACTTCCTATGCTACTATTACCGCCATTTCCTGCGTCGTGGACATGACCTGATCAAAAGATACGGCCAAGGATCCTGGGCTCTAGTTACTGGAGCTTCAGACGGTATCGGCAAGGCTTTCGCGCTCGAGCTTGCCGCTCGCGGATTCAATATTATCTTAATCGGGAGAAATCAAAAAAAGCTCGAAGGCGTCGTCGAAGAAATCAAAGCAATTAACAACAAGGCCCAAACACGGATCGTCATCGCTGACTTCTACAACTCTTTCAAGCCTGGATTCTTTGAAAACATCTACAAACAGGTTGAGGACTTGGATATCTCCATCCTTGTCAATAACGCTGGAGACATCCAAAGAGATCTGTTTGATCGCATGTTGCCAACAAATCTGTTCAATTTGATGCTTTTGAACTGCGTTCCTTATACAATCATGTCAAGGTTGTTTATTGAGAAGCTGTTGAAGAGAGACAAGCGGTCTGCTGTGATCAGCATATCTTCTTTGCTTGCTGACCGTTATAAGCTTTACGCGCCTATCTACTGCGCAACAAAGCGGTATAACGATATTCAAACAAGATCGATTGCGAAGGAGTGTGGCGACAGAATCGATGTGCTTTCAACGAAGCCGGGCTTCGTGAACAGTCAGTTAACTCCTAGGAAGGAAGATTGGTTGACAACTGTGCCTTCTAAATTCGTGAAAGTGGTGCTGAGACAGCTGGGACACACCAATGAGATTTATGGACATTGGAAGCATTATTTGAAAGAGAGATTGATGGGTGTACAAGAACTTTTCCCACCAAAGTGGCTGGTGACTAGACAAGAGCAAATTGCGATCAATGAGAAGTTGAATAATTTCTACAATAAGAGAAAGGAAGAGGAGTCAAAGCAATAAGAATGAGCTAAGTGATTATGATTGTGTCTTTGTGGAAAATTTCAATGGTTATTCATGCTATTAATGAACAGCACAGCTGAGACAGGTTATTCATGAAGAGTATTAAATAGAGTTGGATATGGTTATTTGCAGAACTTTATTTCTAAATATGGGAGAAAAACTTAGAAGAAGAGTTTACAAAGTTCGTGAAATTGCTATAAATGCCATTATCTTCCACACACGGAAAATTTTTTAGCGCTAGCTTTACGGAAAGAGTCATGAGTTTTGAGATCGCCCTGAAAATTCGTTTAAAATGTCCGTTTCTGAGATCTACAACTGGGCAACAATTCCGAAAAGTACTGGGTGCACGATCCGGGCTATCCCTCTCTTCCTAAAGAATATGGTAATGACAAGAACTATTAACTTTTTGAACAACGGACCTCTAGTCTCTTTCTAAACAACTTTTTCCTGTTGCATATAAAAGATTCCACCGAATAATAATATTGATACCACCTCTCACTAATAGACCAGCATGTAGAGCCTAATTATATCTTTTCGGAGCTATTTCCAATCTCTAGTTAGAGTTTGGTCCTTATTTAATAGTAAATTCCTCATATTAGTTTGCCTTCACTCTGAACACAAACAAAAAAAAAATAAAGAAGACTATAAGTAATTCTCCAATCTCATCAGTTAAGTGTAAAATCGTATCATTCTTTCCATACAGACGGCGTCTTTGATGGTATTTCCAATGGCGGCTCGAGGGAATATATAATTTCTAATAACCCTCTCACTATCTCTCAATAGTTATTAATTTGATAATTCTAAATTTCTGACTTTTTATTACTCACTCACTAAAAAAGCGCCTCACACGAACCCGATGCATCCTTCATCGTTTTCCGAACAGTTCCAAGCATTCGAAAAGTAATTTCTCTTGCTCCTCAACCCACCATAGCTCACCACGCTTCTAGCACCAAATCTCGATACGAGACTAACCAGCGCCAGCCGTTTATTGGAGGTATCCTAGCAATAATTTCCTCTCTCCTAACGCCATCTCAAGGTGAGAATAAGGCAAGTTTCCCGATTTTCGATGATCCTTCTCCCAATGAAGTCCCTGAGCATATCAAAATGATCTTCGGTAACCACATTGAAAGCCTCTCTCTTAAATTTGTTTATTGATCAAAAAGATCAGCAGCCTGATGATGACCCGTCTCGTAGGAAAAATCAAGAAGCCTTCCAACCCACAGGTTTCAGCAACTACGAGCAGCAGGATCCTTCCAAAAATCTTCAAGACCGTGAGCTCTTAACTGCAGAATTGCCTCTAATTTTCTATTCATTAGAAACCGAGATAAAGATTCCGAGTTTCTCTCAGGTCTTTGGCGGTGTCATGGCCAACAACCTAAGCAACGTTGAGAGAACAGGGCATTCGACGCCTGGTGATGTTGCTTCGCCTTCGAATAGAATAAGTACTCTTTTAGATGTGACATCAGTTCATTTTCTACTCATAAACTCAGATCCTAAGACCGGAAAGAAGTACAGTAACAGTCCTCGAGTCTACAACGTCCAGATCAACGAAGATATCAATTTGATCGAGAGAATTGAAAACCTTCTGACTACTATCTCAGAAAACTATAACAGATATTGCCCTGGCTGTCAAGGCTGTAAGCTGTTACTTATCCCTATTGTCGCAATATGCGCGTTTTGATTAGATATTGAGCTGAAAAAGAGCAATTTCCAGAATATTTCTGCATATTTTTCCAGATCCAAGCAGAGATATTACGTCGTTCACTTCAACTGCTACTTAAAGAGCTCATCGGCATCTTCTACTAAAATTCGAGGATTGAGTGATACTCCGCCGGGTCGATGCATACAAATTCAAGGCCCAGGATTGCTCGAAATGAGCAATTACCTGCGATCGGACAGAAGGACTTATCTGATAACTGTTGAGGGCTATCACCCTCTAAACTCTCAATTGTTCTTCCGAATCGATAAAACTTGCTTCGCACTTGAACACGCAAATCAGGTAGCTCATGACTACAATGGACTCGACCTGACTAGTCTATGTAATTCACTTAGGGTGACCAATTGCTTTACCTTAACCTGACGAGCAAATCGACTTCAATATTTGAGCCAAATCTGTTCTTGATTCCATACAATGAGTTTCGATGCGTTGTCACAATATACTTGACGCAGTCTCTTGATGTATTTCTTGGCTTATTTCTCGAGCATACTGAAAAAAAACTAATTTATAGGAACCGTACCAATTGGAGTTCATGGCTGATGCGTCTGAATTCAAACTGAATTCTGAAACGAAGACAAGACACCTTGAAGTTATTTATGTAATGCAGACTTTTCAAGCACAATGAGAATGTTTTTGAAAAACAGAAAAACCAAGATGGAAACAATATTAAATTGGGCATCCAAGCCGTGCTGGATGTCAATGGAGAGTACACTAGCGCAGTTAATTACAAAATCCCGATATCTGATGCCAATCCTGCCAGTCCATCGTTCAGAGCTGACTTTACTCGTTCTACGTTCTTCATCCTGAAATATTTGATGCTTGATTTGCCTCTCAAGAGAGCCACAACTTCCGTAATTGCAACTTGAGATTTTACAACTCATGTGTCATAATAGACCCGGACTGAGCAGCCGATCAAGCAGCCTGAGCCAAAGACTTCAAGCAATCCGCTACCTCAGATTGAAAAATGGAATCACACCGATCAACTCGACGAACGGAGCACTGTTCAAACTAACCCGAACGTTCAAAACAACCGCATGCAGAATAAACCTTTCTTAAATCCTGTAAATCCCATGTTTTTCTGTCAATTTACTAACTTTATCAATCCTCTGTTATTAGGAAGCACCTCACTTCAGCTTCCAACAGCAAAGCGGTGCTGGAGAATCGTCCTTCGGCAGGATCTATGGTCAGCAATCGAAATCTCCCGTGCCATTTCTCGACCAAAATCGCATTCAAAGCCCGTCGTTGATCCAACAGCAGCAACATTTCTCTCAGCAACAGCAATTCCAGCATTATCAGCCAGAAATGCAATATATGTACCACTATGATGATCAACCTCAGTCTGATGAGGCTGACGACGAAGGCGGCTTTAATCAACCTGAAGACATCGAAAGGTCGATGTCAGGAAACATGCTCCCTAACTTCGGGGTCAATTCTGATATTCCGAGATTCCTTAGCGCCAATAACATGCCTGATCCTTCAAAACAAAAAGTGGTTGCTCAGCTCAACAAGCGAGCCGGCAACTTTTCCGGCAACAGCGACAGCAGCGATGGCACCTCGCCTAATATTACCCCGCAACAAACACAGGTCGAGCTCCGTTCTATCGGCTCAATGGAAAAAATACTGTTCGGAGATGAGAAATTACCTGACGATGCCTTAGAATCGTTTAAACTCGAGGAATATCTTGGAAAGCTGGTCGAGTTTTCGAAAACTCGTAATGGAAGCAGGTAGCAACATAATTTAAACTCACGTGATGTCTAACTCTCTCTTAATCCTATATGATAGAATTCTCCAAAAGTTTTTCCCGCGAGCTAATCAGCAAGAGATCGACATGGTCATAAACGAAATATCTGGAAGTTTAGAGGAGATTATGCTCGATTCTTATGCAAATTACATGTTCCAGACATTAGCTCAAAGCTGCTCGTCAGAGCAGAGGTACCTGCTTCTCCAAAGGGTAACGCTATAGAGGTGTATTTAGCTCGATCTAATACAATTTAAATTCAAGATTGCGCCACTTATGCCGAAAGTCGCTTGCGACAAGAAAGGCACTCATTCTCTCCAGGCGCTTATCTCGATCATAAATCGCGATGAGGAAGAGAAGCTGATTGAGGAAAATCTCAGAGACTATGTTGTTATGCTCTCAAAGGTACTTTTATTTCTCCATGGAGTCCTTGCTCATGCAAGCTATACGATGATAGGATCCTCAAGGCACTCATTTCATTCAGAAGCTGGTGAACTCGATATCGATAGGCAGGATAGATTTTATCTTTTACGCTGTCGTACAAGAGTTCCTTGACCTTGCGAATAACTCCTACGGTCTCTGCGTGGTAAATACTGGACTATTTTGAGTTTTAATTTTACATTCACATCCCGCAGCTAAAAGCATTGATTACTAAAATCCAAAAACAAGATGATAAAAAACAACTGGTGATTCGCCTTGTGAGCGAAAACGTCGACAATCTAATACAAAATCCTTATGGAAACTATGCTATTCAGCATACATTCGAAGTAAGCCCTTTGGGATTGGAAAAATAACTCACTTTTTTAACAATTCGACATAAAAAGACTTTTAAAGACGATTGTTACACTATCTGGGAAAAGATCATCGACAAGGTCTTCCAACTGTCGAACCAAAAGTTTTCTTCAAATGTCATTGAAAGATGCTTAACAACCTCCAATGAAGTAAGACTTGCTCTGTTTGCTTAAATAGATAAAAATTTTACCTTTTACTCAGGAAAATAAAAAGAGATTTATCTTCGAGGTCGTTAAAAGCGAGAGAATCGTAGAATTAATGAAAAATAAATACGGAAACTTTGTACTCCTCAAAATCTTCAACGTATCAGACGAAGGAGATAAAGCTCGTCTCGTCGAGGCTATCCAACGGTACGTGAACGCCATAAACGTGAGCAAATATAAGACTAAATGGCTCACCTTCCTGGATGAAAATAAAGCATACCTGAAAAATACCAGCTCTAAGAACATGCGCTATATGCCTGGAAACGCCTTTTACTCAGGAAACAAGAACGATGCTATAGGTCCTAATCAAGTTAATCAGTTCCCTGACACTAGCGGTGGCGGAAATTCTTTCAAGCCAAGTAATGGTAATTTCGGTGGGTCACAGTTCCCAGGATTCGGCCAGCAGATGAATTACCAAAACTATAATCAATTCTCGAACCAAGGTTTCAACCAGCAGAATGCAAGCACTGGAGGGTTCAACCCCAACCAGAGCTCAGGATTTAATCCGAATTCAAGCCAAGGCAGCTTTAATCAAGGGTTCAATCAAAGTTTCAAGGGAAATACCTACTTCCAGCCTCAGCCCAGTATGACTAATCCTATTCCAACCAGCACGAAATGGCAGCCGAGTATGGGCGGAATGGGCAATACTCAGAGCTTCAACGAATTTTCAAAGGGTAATCAGTTCTCTGGGTATCAACCTGGAGGAGGCTATACTTATGACAACAGTAATTCTCAGCCTTGGAATGGAGGTTTTGTGCAACCTAACTTTCCTCAAAATGGGACCCAGGGCTGGAAACCGATGAATTATGGCGGAGAGAAAGGACCTTATGGCGGTACTGGCGGCGGCTATTTCGAAGGACCGAGAAAATTCTAAGTCGGGCGAGCTGCGTATTCTGAATATGAAAGTTTCCGTGTACTATATTCTGAGGGATATGGTTTAGATCCTACATATATATATTCGATGAGAGGAGTTCTTAAAGTAATTATTAAGCTCGTATAATGAAATTCATAGTCTATTATGGTTTGTTCTTCTCATTTACACCTAGCATATAAGTATTCAGATATAACCAAATTAGCCTTATTTACCCTCGAAAAGCCATCTCAAGTCAACAACTTCGAGCCAAATCTGTCGTGTCATTAGGTTTTCCAATAAAATTTGATTAGCTTATTATTGTTGGAAGTTAAATAACAAAAATTGCCGGATCTCATGGGAAAGCTCTACAAACCGGACGAATTTGATTCGATTACTGAATTGAATATCCCTTTTCTTTTTGAAGACCTGAATTCTGTGCCCAACGAACTGGATATCCAAGCAATACTTAAAGTAGAGCCTTTTTTGCTGTTATTCTTTTTAGAGCCTAATCTCATCCAAAGGCTCTTTCAGAAAAGAAAGACCAGATTTCATTCCAGTTCAAAGGCTGCCAGCTAATTCTCACCCCACCACATAACCCTCAACAAAACCTCCGAGTGGTCGTTCGAATGAGGAGATTCAAGCATAAAACAAAAAAGTACTCTGCTTTGCGAATTTCTAATTAACTCAAACTGTAAATGACGAAGCTTAATCGTTGTGAAGCCTGAGATCGTTGGATTCGTTAAGGATTCCTTTACTTTTGAAGGTATATACGAAGAGAATCTTATCAAAAAGAACGATAATAACCCCTTTGACGCATAGCTTTGCAAGATTTCGAGTTCAAGCCAAAAATTCCTGAGAACTACATTGTGCAGAACGCTAAGCGTAAACTTTGGCTCAGATATGAGGGATTTAATCAGAATTTTAGGATTGCTGGTGGATAAAGAAGACGAGCAACCGACAAATTTGGAAATAAACCCTCGAGATCTCAGTTTTTCGATTGTGCCGCGACAAGTGTCTAAAATTCACAACTTGCTGATCCAAAAGCCATAGTAGAAATACGTTTCTCGATAGAAGTTTTGAACTGAGTTTGAATTCTTAGCGCGCTTATGATGGAGGAAGAAAAAAATGTTGACAATGAGAAAAAGAAGAAATCAGACGTTACGCGCTTTAAACATATGAACTTTAGCGATTCTGTAAGCATCAAAGTGTCATTTGCAGTGTTTGTGACTCGTTTCGTAGATGATACCTGAGCCTGACGTCATAGATCCAGTCTATCTGGACAAACCACAGTTCAAAATTATCCGGGTAATTTGACGAGTGTTCATACCCTTTTAAAGCTCGCTCTTTTAAAGGATCTTTTTGAGCAAAGGCCAATTTGGATCAAAAACGCATTGTTACATGAGCTTCTGAATAAAGAGAAGGTCGAACTCGAATCTTTTTACAGCTTCAGAAAGTAATTCAAGCGATAATACCTCATTTACTAATGCATTATTACGTCAATAAAGGTGTCTCTCCTATATAGCATACAGTTTTAAGGACGGTCCGTGGAAACATGCATATGTTAGGTTTAACTACGATCCACGAGTTAATCCTGAGTCCCTCCGTTATCAAGTCATTGACCTGGGCATCAGAGAGAACGATGTGAAGCTTGAACCTTCAATCAAAAGAAAAGAATTGTAATAGGAAATTCAATTGACTTTATTTTTTTCATTTTACCTCAGTTCAACGTACGATCCGACATTTGCAGAGATACCTACTCAACAGAGGCAGCTGTATCAGCTGTGCGATATCAACAACAAGGAAGTTAAGAATATACTGGAGATCGTTTCAAAGAAAGACCAGGACAGATGTGATGTAAATAAACGGCTTTAGTGTTATATTCTGAACAATTTTTGTCTCTAATAGAAAAAGTTTGGCTGGCTTAGCAGTTTCTCATACAAGCAGATCGTCAAGATTCTAAAGAATAAAATCCAAAGCACCTAATTAGCAAGTGACGACGGTTGCTGGGTCAAGCCATGATGAAGAAAGGAGATACTAACTGAAAAACATCGTTTATCCCTGTATTTATGGTAGTTTTTTGGGATTTAGAGCTAAGCAAATATCTTTAATTGTTCATGTATTATAACGTAATAAAGGATTTAACCAAAGCTTCTGATGGGTTTATGTTTTTAGTTCGTGAGTTTATTCCAAATAGGAATTATTATCGATATCGTTGCGATTTCTTGACCAAAAAAAGCAACCTTTGCTTTTTTTCCCCCTGTCGACAATAACAGGCGTTCTTATATCGTGATTTATCCAAATCACTACGAGCTGTCTTGATATTCTTAGCGTGTGAGAATCATTTGTTCACACGACAAACAAACTTTTTCAGTTATGTCATTGCCGTCATCAAAAAAATTCTAACACTCTAAATTTAGTAGTTTGATCTGGATATATAATCTGCTCAGTTCTGATTAAAATCAGGATCTCTAAATTTATCTATACCTTGTTAAATGCCGAATAAAGACACCACTACTGATTCCGCCACCAAACTGCTCAGTACCTCTCAAGGAACAGAGGTCAAGCGAGCCTTCTACTCCAAAGAAGAGAAACCAGCCGGTCTTTTCAGCACTCTTCCTTATTACAGCATCATAGGCCTTTACGCTCTCGTTTACTGGCTGGTTGTAATCTGCCATCAACCTTGGACCGCCTGCTTCATCGTATTTGTTTTCTTGCCTCTCTCTGACTACGTTTTCCCTGAAGACTGGCTCAATCCTACCCCCGTTCAATATAAAAAACTCGACGATGACTTCTATTTCAGAATTCCCCTCTTCTTATCTGTTGCTGTTGAATGGATATATTACTTCGTTTTCATCAAGCACCTATGCAACGAACCATTCGACTTGATTTATTGGTCAGGCGCTCTGTTCATCACTGGCACCCTCGTCGCAACGAATTTTATGGCAGCTCATGAATTATTCCACAAACACGACGCGCTTGGCAGATGGGTCGGAGGACTCACGATTACCAAAATGCTCTACACACATTTCTTTATCGAGCATCAATATGGTCACCACAAATGGGTTGCGACCCCACATGACCCTGCCACCTCCCGCTTTGGAGAGCCTCTCTACCATTACCTCCCAAGAAGCATTATCGGCTCGTTCATCTCTGCCTGGAACATCGAAAAGAGAAGACTTGTCGAAATTGAGGAGTGCTCTACTCATTGGCATCCAAAGAACAGAATGATCTGGTACGTGTTGGGTTATTTCGCCTTCCCACTTGCGATTTATGCGTACTTTGGCTGCGCTGGCATGCTTGTGTCGTTGTATCTTGCTTTCCACGCAGTCTTCTTCCTAGAGTCGATTAACTACCTCGAGCATTACGGCCTTGAGAGAAAAGAAGTATCTCCTGGCGAATACGAGAAGGTTAATATCACTCACTCCTGGAACGCGCCTCACAGAATTACTAATTACGTCCTCTTTAAGCTCCAAAGACACTCAGATCACCACGAAAACGGCTATAAACCATATCAGACGCTTGCTACCTACGACGAGAGCCCAATGTTGCCAAACGGATATGCCTTCTGCATCCTTCTGAGCTTCTGTCCACCTTTCTGGTTCAAGATTATTAACCCTTATGTCACTGCACACAAGAAGAACACCCCGCTTACCCCTGAGGAGAAGGCAAAGATCCATGCCACAATGGTTCGATTCTTCGGCTATGCTATCCTCGTTTTTGGTGGTCTTGCTTCACTAGGATTCATATTCCCACACAAATCCTTCTAGTTGTCATAGTTTTGTAGGAGCACCTCATATATTGAAGGAAATTTGATTTATATTACGGATTCATCTCCTTAGAAAATTGATATATATATCTCTATAGATAACGATAGATAACGACAGTATTGCAAAATTATGTCTTGCACTGTGTAATCGCTCGAATCTCCTGAAAATATTAGAGGAAATGAAATTTCGTGTTTGGCGTAGCTACAGATTTGTCAGAATAAATCAAAACAACTCTCAAAATGAGTGTATCAAATGGCACAGAGGGAGAACCTAGCACGCAATTCAAAACATGGAAATGCAACATAAATAAAGTATTCTTTATGAAAAAGCTCTTTTTTAGATCTTATCAAGCTGAATCTTCGCAACCTCAAAGAACTTAGGTGCGGAGAATTTTCTTCTCACTGCTTGAAGAGAACTCTTTGGAGAGTTATGAAGCAGCACACACATCTCCTTCGCACAGGTACGGAGCTCTTGCTCAGAGTATTCAGTGTTTCTGACCATGGTCTCGCTCCAGCCCTCCTTCTTATAAAGCTTATTTGTGAGATACACCGCGGCACATGCCAACAAACTAGGCTTATATTTCTGAATCTTATACTCAATCAAGCAGAGCTCTAGCAAATATCGGCCCATGCTGTGGAACTTTTCATCAAAACCGCAAACTCTGCTGTATCTCTCAAAGAAACGGTATGAAGATGTATGCGGAAGCTTGAAATTTAAGGCACATAGGATTTTCCCTTCCATGTCAAGGATTTCGGCTGTGGTGTAAGCCTTGTCGGTAACATATGCAAAATCTTTTAATTCCGGAGGATAGATCTCCTCGTATTTCGAAGCGATAAACATAGACGCCACGCCGACGAGCTGCAGTTTGGTTCGAGGAACCGCAAAGAGTGATAAATATCTGTCGATGAGATTAACGGTCATGTAGAGCGTTTCAGGCACGAGCTTGAATTTCAAATGCACGTCAACCAACCAATCGATGAGAATTCCTCTCATCTTCTCATTGATGTCTTTTTGAACCTTTGTCATGTAGTTAGGATCACAAAGATAGGACTCCTAGAGGGAAATGTCAGGTTTCTAGAGCGCAAACAAATGAGTGCTACCTCTTGTGAGCGGACGTAACTCATGATTTCTTTCACATAAGGAACAACGCATTGAGGATCATGCTCATGCTCAGCGTCAAACTTCTCCATCCCTTCGATAGTCATCATCTTTTGCTCGTCGATCTTGGAAGTTTCAATGGTCATTTTATCATTTCCGCTGAGTGCTCGAGTGTATAGTGGCATTTTCTGCTTGGCGATACCATTGTCGAGGTTGCTGCCAATGTTTGTGAGTTCCCGTCCAAAGGTTCTGGTCACGGATGAATTAGCACGGGTGAGGCTAGGGATCGCTTGGGCTTTTGGAAAATTGCTATTGTTTTCGTTTTGAATGTTCTGCTATGGGAAAGTGTGAGAAATTTGATCGATTTGAGAAGGAAGCGATTACATTGTATAGCATTTGTAAGAAGGAGTCCTTGGAGTTAGTGGTTGCGCAAATTAGAATTCAATTTATTTGTAATTTGAATGCTGATAACGTTTAAGAAGGATAATTGTAAGTTAGAATCTTGGTAAATCAAATTCAAAAATAATTTAGCGAACAATGAAGGAAACTAACCGAATCATTAACTGTTAATTCAAATCGATTTGTCCTCGAATTATAAATTAACAGCTATTTCGCATCTGTTAATTATATTCACAATCTTTCGATTGAAATGGAGCGCAATGCATCCAGGTGAGAGGAGAGAAATGGATATACTGGATTGGTCCTAAGGCTATAATGTGCATACCATGCAATGTAAGATCTACCAGCTTCGTTGATTTGGGTTCTACTGAAAGATTGAGATGTGGATTCAGAGTGGCATGATGATTTGGCATGAGTGTAATTATGGATAACTTGTAAAAGGGATTTCAAAATGCGCATTCAGTATTTTTTTATTTCATCTTTGAAAGCGCAGTGAGCTACAGCTGTCTCATCAAAGAAGAAAACTGAAATAAAAAGATAGAAATTAGGACAGATTTAGGTCGTTAAGCTATGCTGGACAGACCCATTAATAAAATAATTGCATGAGAATCTCGATTAAAGGAACCGAAAACCAAAAAAATGATTTAATAAATTTAGGTCGTAGGATTTAGAAATTGATTCAGCTCTTTGAGTGAAAAGAATTTCGTATGAACTTCATCAAATTACTAAATTGTACTCTTTAGAGCACATGAATATCAATACGTTCATGAAAAGAAAAAATTTGTAGGAAAAAGATTATTCAATGCTACGAGTAGTTGGATATTCAAAAAGGCAGCAATTCATTGCCGGAAGAACATACAACAACATAGTATATTCAATATAGATTTTCCTTGAGAATACTAGTCATTAGCGTTCATGTTAAAATTTTGATATTGAGTAGTAAACTGAGTGTATTTCTATTTTTCTTGTACAACATTAGCTCTGCGTATGTTTTGTTAACTATCAATTAGAAGTTTATCGATTTGCTCTCGTGGCAATTAATTAATTCTTTCAACCAATTTCATTTCACACAAAATGAAATATACTTCCTTTTTAGACATTGAGGTTTAAACAGTATTACATTATATTTATTTCTGGGATCTTGTTTTATTCATTTCAACTTGTGACTAAAGAACCTGAAAAACTACCAATACTCTTTTGGGTATAACCTATCATCTCGTTTAGGCGTGAAGCCTAAGGAAATTTCAATCGATCCATTACGAATCAGACCAAGAGAAAAAACTTGATTTAATTGCTACTTTTAGCTTTTTATTTTAGTCATTATAATTCTATCAGTTAGCTCTTTAATTAGGCAGTTTATAAAAGATACTGCAACTGTTCTTTGATGGTGCCGAGAGAAAGTCTTCCAAAACAACCATCCCTACCAAGGCCGAGATAGCTTCCACTTCCCCACTTTTTTTTTTCTCCTCTCACTTTTTTCCTCAAAAGAGCAGCTTTTATGCTTCATTTCATCCAGAATTCGAAATGTCATCGCGCTATATGTGGCAGTTATTGTTGAGAGACAGCATTAATTTGTCATTGTCATTCTAAATGGGAAAAAAATTTGACTCAGTCTAAAAAAAAAAGAAGCACAAACCTTGTAGTTAAACTTAATACATGGACTTTATCGTGGTTAAGAACATAAATACCTACATTCAATTCTCTCAAGTAGCTTCTCCTTGGTATTTTTCCAGAGAAAAGAGATGAGATCTCAAGCTTCTCCGCTTTTTTTTTTTCCTCCTCCTCAAAATTCTTCATATGCTTTTAATCGTAGCTTTTTTTGGATAAAGGTAGTTCTGATTAAATTCGCTAATTTTTAAATAGCAATTTAATCGGCCATAAAAATAATCGCGAACTCTAATTGTCTCTAAACGCACCATGGGTTGTAAAAACAGCAAATCGGACTTTGGTAACGTCCGCAGGGTGGCTGCCTTCCCTCGATCCGCCGAAGCGGTCACTATGTCGACTCAAGATATTTACAGGGTCTATAGATTTGACGCGAGAGCAGTTGGTAACCTATTTTCACCTTCATTCAACCTCTAACCCCACTTCTTACACTAGGTCACGGCCATTTCGGAACAGTCCGGACAGCCACTCCAATCAACGAAGCTGGGAAAATATACGCCGTGAAAACCGTTTCTCGAGAAAAAGTAAAAAAGGACCTGCAATTTCTCCAACGAGAGCTAAAACTCCTTCGCGACCTCGACCACCCAAATATCATCAAACTCCATGAAACCTATAATAACGGCGAATTTATCCACTTTGTTATGGAATACTGCAGCGGCGGGAATCTCATGGAATACGTGCTCAAACGCAGTTTCCTTAAAGAGGAAGAAATCGCTAAAATAATGACCAAAGCGTTTTCCGCCGTAAAGTATCTTCATGAAAAAGGCATCGTCCATAGAGATATCAAAGCCGATAATTTCCTCTTCTCTTCCAAGTCCTCTGATGCTGAGCTCAAACTCATCGATTTTGGGCTCTCGCGGTCAATTAAACCCGGCGAAAAACTCACAACTCAAGCAGGAACTCCGCTTTTCATCGCTCCTGAGGTCATAGAAGGGAAATATGATGAAAAATGCGATTATTGGGGCTTAGGCGTCATGCTGTATTTCTTTTTAACGAAGCATTTTCCTTACGACGGCGACACCGTGCCTGAAATCGCGAAGAATATTCTGAAAAGCAAAGCATCTTTTGAAGGTAAACAATGGGAAGGGGTCTCAGCTGACGCGATCAACCTCTGTAAGAGACTCCTCGAGAGGGATCCAGCAAAGAGGATAACAGCAGCAGAGGCGCTTGGGCATCCTTGGATCAAACTAGTCACTAAACAGCCAAAATTAGACCGCACCCTCACTTCGAATATCGTTGGCAGCCTCAGGGCCTTCACAAACGATAGAAGACTCAAAAGAGAGATACTTAATGTCTTGCTTTATTACCTCAATGAAAAAGAATTGAAACAATTACATGAGGCGTTCGCGTACTTCGATAAAGATCGTTCAGGGAGCATTACCGTCGCTGACCTCAAATCCGTGATTAAAGAAAATAATATTCAGGTAGCTGATGATGAACTGGAGAATATAATATCGAAAGTAGACCTCGATAAGGAGCACAATATAAGGTATTCGGAGTTTATGCTAGCTGCGCTGGATTCGAGTTATTACCTATCGAAAGAGAGATTGTGGGCCGCGTTTAAACATTTTGATTTGGATAATTCGAATTACATTACTACGGCGAATGTGAGAGAGGTGCTAGCAAGAGCAGGCAGAAGGATTCCTCAGGAGGAGATAAATGAGATGATAAAGGAAGTGGACGCGAATAAAGATGGAAAGATTGATTTTCAGGAGTTTTGTAAGATTGTTAAATTTAATGAATATAAGGCTGAAACGCCAAAAGATTTTGATATGGCATATATCACTAAGACCACAACGTTAAGAAGTTCACAGGGGCCGGGAAAAACCTTCTTCCAGGCTACCGAGTCAACTATTTAATTGAGGATGCATTCGTCGACTGAATTTGATATTTGACGCTTAACATAGTTGAATTTTTTCATTGTTAGTTTTGATTTAATAGATTCTGAAAAAGCCTGCCTCTCAATTCTAAACACCTCTCTTTTAAACAAATATAACGCGCATCTGCTAGGTAAGACATTTTTATTGGTAATATGACACATATTACAGCTTTTAAGAGACTTCATTATCAATGCATTATAAATTATTATTCTTTTGTGCCATAATTATTAAACAAATGAAGCACTTTCCCAATGCGAATTTGTATAAGTTTTTCTTTATTGATACGAATGAAATAACTTAACAACTTAGCAATTAATCAATTTCAAAAGCAATCCCAGCAAATGGTAATTCTGAGCTATTACTTTACATAGCATCAAGACAAATCAATTCAAGAGACTTAACAGCCCATTTCTGGGTCCATGAATCTTTATTCAGTCTGAGAATCGCGAAGTCCCCTTGAGAAAGGCTTCCTGGATTTATTACCTCCCTCCTACGTAAAGTCGCTCGGCCTGTTCCTTCATGTGTATGTCCATGAATATTCGCTAAAATATTGTTTTCTTCTTTCATGACGACTTCATCCAGGAACTTAGACCCAGACTCAATCAAATCAGGGTAGTCCTGAAAATAATCCTTTGTTGTTGAACTACTCCATGGTCCCACATGCGTCGCAAGGATCGTTTGCGTAGCGCTATTGAGGTAGCCTTGAGCGATTTCTTTGAAATTTGCGGCTAGCTCTTCATCAGATTTAAATGGCCAGCCTCTCCAGTGTTGTTTCTCGCCAATGTACCCTGGAAGACTGCCTCCGAAGCCGACTATTTGGAGTCCTTCAGCTAGTTTGAAAGCTCTTCCATGAATATTGGTTGAATGCTGTGTCAAAGTGGGTCTTTCAGTGAACAGTGACGGAGCGTCATGGTTTCCTGGGATATAGAGGATTGGAACGGAAAAGAATTCCAAGTAGAGTAGTTCGTTGCTGATGTTGGATTCCAGTTTGCTGGGAAGTTCTTTTTGAGTCTCAGGGTCATTGTTATCTAAATTATCAAAGTCGCCGAGCCCGATGACATAGTTGATTCGTTCTTTATTCTTCTCTACGTACCAATTTTTCAGTTTCTCTAGTTTATCTGTAGCTACGTGCAAGTCTGAAACCAGCATTAACGTCAACTCGCGATCAGCTTTTTCCTTCGCACCAAAAGGATGGTCCTCAACCTTCTTTGTTTCTTCGATGCTCATTTCGTTCTCCTTTTTTTCCATGGATTTTCGATTAAAGATTCAGAGTGGATAACTAAATTATTTTGCTAAAAACGCGACGTATCTTACTATTTAAGGTTAACTTCCTTATACCAGTGTTTTAAATCAACCTTATAATTAAATCAGGACTTGCCAGATTTGTTCAGAAGGAACGTATTTTGAAGAGCAATACCACGTAAGCGAATTTCAACTGACAAAAACTGCTTTCTTGCTCATATCGCGTTCGAGGGGCCAAACGCAGCAGGCCTCCATATATGAAGCTTTCGTCAATCAATAGCGGAATAAGTGTTAACGAAATTACAGCAATGGATTCTTAATAAACAATAATCTTGTCATAAGGAAAGAAGAGTCTAACTATAATATGCTCTGTTGATAGAAGACATGCCTTTGAAAAGCTAGGAGAATTTACCTCACAGTATCTGGGACATGTGACGCTGATTCGCGATTT
>ENA-UOTZ01001214-UOTZ01001214.1-compost-metagenome-genome-assembly--contig:-NODE-1214-length-18651-cov-7.034295_pt1 | contig 18651 bp, 8 predicted proteins | sample MGYA00238144_ERZ746983 | MGnify/ENA primary metagenome ERZ746983 (study PRJEB28759, sample SAMN06268863) | compost metagenome | isolation source: single cell | place: USA: California, Emeryville, Joint...
AATTTAGTTGAACCTTTTTTCTGATATTGAATTCTCCATAAATATCGGATTTAGTACAAACCAAAGAATTGATTCTTCAAGGTACTAAACAAAGTATTGAAAAGAGCTGCTCAAAGTTCATACTTGGGGCTCATGAAATGGTGAGCTCGTATTTCAGAAGAAAATCAGTAGAGATTGACATTGTAAGCAGTGTATCAAAATAAAGGAACAACTTTTAGGGGTCCTTTGGCCTTTGGTCAGGATTAGCGTTTTGTATTAAAATTTAGGGATAGGAAATGTTTCGATAAAAAGGAATCGAAAAATCAATTTAAATATACTGAATAGCAAAAAACATAAAAAGCCAAGAAGAAGTACAACAAAAATCTCTAAATAAAGAAATTCACTATTTCATTGATTCATGGCCTAGGTGAGTCTCTTGTGAGGCATATCGAGTGGTTCCCTTGTCTTCGAATTTTTTCATTCATTCGGCCTGCCATCAAGGAGTAAAGCAAGAACATACATATATTAGAAAGATGCGTAATTGTGAATGATATCCGATATAAGAACGTTGAGAACACAGATAACCAAAAAAAGAGAAATGGCTGTTCTCTACCTTGGTTTTTCTCAAAGGATTCATGTGCATCGAAGAATTAACAGGAAATCAACCTGAAAATCAGCAAAATTTAATTATTTCAGTCAAAATATACAAAATTCAAATAATATTTTGATTTGATTTACAATATATTACCGCAATTGAGAGGACTTACTGAGATTGCCTTAAATTTGACTTTCAGATTTAGATGGAGTCTGCTGTCTCTGGAAGTCCGCTTGCTTCGCTTCTGAGAAATGACGGCATGTTTATTGTCTTCAAAGAAGAACTGATGCACGCTAAAAATTTTCGATGTTTCAAAATTCCAGTGACAATCGATTGGTTGAAAGCATGATGTAATCTCAGTCCTTTTTCTACAATCTGATTTTATGATTCCAGAGTGGATGAAAGATGGCAGTGGTGTGAAGGAACTATTGAATTGCAAAGATAAGCCCGGTTTTCTCTCTCCCATCAAAGAAATCTGAAAGTCAAATGCTTCTGAAATGACAGGTTATGGTCATTTCTTCTCGAAAATTAGTCTACCTCCAGAAACGGGAAATTCAGGGCTCAAATTTCGAGCAAAAAGGAGGTATGTCAACAAAAAAAAAATGGCTCCAAAATGCATCAATGGTAAATGGTATTGTCATTTCGCTAATAATTGATGCAAAAGTGTATTTGTATAGCTCCTTATTGGAGGGTAATAGAGTATTGACAAGCGCCATCGGAATGACAACTCTCAAAACAGTAATGAAATGTGATGTGGTAAAATGGCGAGTTTTATAACTCTGGTATTGAGTAATATTTTCCAAAAATGTAATTGTATTTTATTTGTTTCAGCAAAGAATCGATGCAGAATCTTGAAACATCCACATTCTGCTGCATTGATTGATGACTGAAATGAGAGTTTTAATGATCAACTATTTTGCAATTCTGTATTGTGATATGATAAAGCAAATATCATGATTTCGTTTTAATTTCAATGAAAATCTTACTTATGAATCTGAAGCGCTGCCAACGAATCTTTACGGTGAATTCATTCTTAACCAACATTTATGCTTCACGAAAATCAAAGTAGAAGAAAGAGAGAAGGAGTTTTCTATTTTTTGACTGCTTTGTGTATTATTAGAGGCTAATTTTCGAACAGGTATTATTGCGCTTTTTAACATTTGCGTATAAATCCTGTTGTTTCAATGCTCCGGCACATAATTACATTAATACTACAGAACCCTGGACTTTTGTGTTGATCAAATGAATTTCTTCAGCTAAGATAAATTTCAGAGAAGGTTGTTGAGATGGAATCATGACGGTCAAATTACGATAAGAGGGTGCTTTATTTTGTTATTTTCAATTTGTATTTCTCGTCCCTATCTTACTTCCGATCATAAAGGATATCTAAATGGGATTTTATATATGTATAAAATTTTGGTAGAATGGAAAAATTCCCAGCATTGTACGAATTCTGATTCAACAAATAGCTTGTGTTGACAGTTCTAGCCATTATTTAAGACAGTCAACAGTAAGAAGTGGCATAAGCATAAGGAAGCTTTATAGAAAACAATATGCTGAATGTCCTGGAAACTTAGAGTATAAAAACATTAAACATCACGTCTGTACTTGTAAGCTAATTTGATTTGCTTCTGATCGTCTATAATAGCTGCTTTACTTGCCTTAAGTGATACTGCTCTGTTTTGATACGATTTTAGAAAATTATATATTGTCCGAATAGAAATAATCTTAATGGTCAAGACATTCTAAACGAACACAGAACAAAAAGATATTTAGTTACTGGTTGATTTATTAAAAATCAAAAATTTGAAGAAGAAGAAATCCAATTTTCTTTTCTGTGATGCTTACTCTTAAAGGTGTGTTCAGAACATTTGTCATCTTGAATGCAATCACTATTGTTTTCTTTCTGGCGACTAGTGGAATCTTCACCAGCAATGAGAATAATTTCCTTGAAGTTGTTCAATCCAAATTTTTCTACAATAAAAGCCTTGCATTAAAAGTGCTCGAAAAACTTGATGAGAGAAGTACCCCTTCGAGTCCTCATTTCCGAGACGTGTTTATGGGATTGAAACGAGACTCTGAATATTGCGCAAAAGTACGCAACAATTTTGTTGAGTATCCAGAGTCATATTTTAATGGAATGTATTTCATCAGTGATTTGCATCACAAATCATTGACTAGGACCAAAGTTCTCCCTGTAATAGGCACTGACTTGATGCCTAAATTTGCGCATGAATTAATGAAGAAGAAGGAGAAGAAAATTCCTAAATTATTACTCGATCCTCGCGCGACAATCTTCTTTATTAATAGTGGTATCCACAATTATCATGTAATTGGCAAAGAAATCGCATGTTTGTACCAAAGCTATAACCATGTCATTGGAGCCGGAAGTTTAACACGCAAGGACCACGTTGCCAGAGCCGCTATCGAATACACTGAAAAATTTAAAGACAAAACTCAATGCTTCGACGGCAAGAAATTTTTCCCTCAATCTCGTGAGCTGCGCAATGAAACAGAGTGCAGATTCTGGTTTGACTATCTCGATTCCGATGAATATCAAAAAGAGAAGCAAGAAAAGAAAATAGTTTTCATTCGCAAAATTGGTCTTGGATCACATCAAGGCAAAGGGGTTCAGCCAGTCGATCAAACAGAGGAGGATAGACTGCGGGAAAAGTATCAAAACGGGACGCTTTGTGGCAAGATTCAAGACTCAATTCTAATTCAGCACTACATAAGCAACCCTTTACTTGTTCTTGGTCACAAGTTCGATTTTCGAATCTATATGATGATTGCATCAACAAATCCATTAATTGTGTACTACCATGATGGATTTTTACGAGTTTCGCTCTTTGAGTATAATGCTACGAGTACAGAAAAAGGCATGCATTTGACAAACACAGCTCAATCGATAAAAGCTATGAAGAAGGCGGTTGCTGAGGGAATGAATGAAACTGAAATGCGTAACTTTCAGATGTGGAATCTTACTAAATTCACAGACTATTTGATCAGTATTGGAAAAGTTAAGAGCAGAGCTTGGTTAGATGAATTCTTAAGGCCTGCATTTCAACATGCAATGCAGCATCTTGTAAGGATGACACAGCATACTTTCAAGCCTTACAGCACGTCATGGGAGTTATATGGCATGGATTTCATGCTTGACGATGATTTAAATCTCTGGTTCATTGAAGCCAACTCTGGACCTGTGTTGAAAGGAACCAACAAAGAGAAAGAAATTTTAGTTACGAAAATGTTGAAAGACATGTTTGAAATTGTCTCTTCTTATTTAAGGTCTCGATTGAAGCGAATTATAAAGTATGTCAATTGGCTGGATCGTTCTGGCTTGGCTCAACTGGAAGGATTTAGGACCGCTATTATATCGAAGGAAGAGCAAAGAAAGATAGAATTTGATTCCATCTCTAAAAATTACCTCGAAGAAGAGTTTGAGATACCAAGCGATAATGGTTGGGTTAAGATTGTTGATGAAAACATTGATGGATTGGGGCGTTATAATGGAATGTTTGCTCTAGAATGCTTTGATTAAACTAACTTGCTTATTTATTTGAGTTTTTTTATATTGAGTTTACGTGGATTAGGAGGCAATATCATCATATGTAACTTATTTCATGTGCTTGTTTTTCGTAGTTTGAAAATCTTTTTATCTCGGGGAGAGCCTCTTGCTACGGAGTGAAATTAATTATTATAAGATAAAAACAATTAATTAATCTAATATGAAGAGTGAGGCCTTGAGAAATTTAGCCTGCCCTTAGAAAGACAAAACATCTCTCTTTTTTTTAGATCTGGAATAGCAGACCAAAAGATAGCGATTTATTTATAAGGCTACTTTCTTGAAGCTCTATCATAAGGTGAAAAAAACAACTTGGAGATTAGGAACGGTTTGAATATTTTAGATACAAGGTACTTCAACTATACTGTGCAGTCAGACGATGAGATAATTAATTTATGAAATAAATATTGAATTTGCATAAAAGAAAAAGAAGCTTCAAACTGAATACATAAAAAGCAAAAATTTTTACAGCATTAAAATACAATGAAATAGGAGAGAATGTAGCTTCCGGACTATTGCTTGAAAAACGGAGTTGCTAATTTCTCTTTAAGTCGACTAAACTCATCCTTTTCAAGGGTCCTTGGGGAGTGTCTGTATGTATTTGTCTGTGCATGAGTCATCTTAATGTCGGTCATGCTTTTACAATGGATACTATCATAAAAATAACTCTTAGTGCATCCAATGAATTCATAGATTATTACATTCTGTCAGTAATAGGGTGAGTAATAAGACTTGCATACGAGGAGAACTGAGTTCCATTGATATTTTTAAGTTCATCAAGGTCTTCAAGTTTAAAGTTAGACTCCTCATCACTGTTATCTTGAATGGCTTGTTGCGCTTTGAACGCTTCGTCTTTGAAACATGAAAGGTGCGCCTTTGATTGTATCCCAAAGATAGACATTGGGCTTCCAGGTTTTCGCTGTGTGTCACTTGGTTCCAATCGGTTCAATGTTATCGAAGTGAGTGAAGGACTGGACTCGAGGGGATCGTGAAATGAGGGTGGTATAGACTCCAGGTTTGAGTGGATAGTGGACTGTTTATCATAACCCGATTTCTCACTGAATTTTGATCCTGCACGATTCAATTTATAAACTGCGAGTTGAATCTATTGAAAAATTAGGCACGGAAAACGCTGTCTGATGTCTTTACCCAATCATATTCGAAAGAGTCCGGATTCAGACAAGTTTTAATAAACAAGTTTCTGAACAATTTGCGAAGAAATTCGTAGTCTGGCTTGTCCGCTGTCTTACCAAATTGCAAGGTTTGCACATATCTCATGTACTCGATCATCTCCGCTGAAAATAATAACAAAAAGATCAACCATCAACTATCAATTCGAGCAGATAATATTACCGGGTAGCCCCGCACAAAAGATGTCTGGAATCATTTGCAACTTTTGCATCTCATAATGCTTTAACTTTTCTTCCCTGGTCGCATACTTTGAATTCTTCTCGAAAATTTCACCGTCTGAGTTCGAAAATAATATTAGTGTATTCTCACTCGGAGGCGACTATACGTTTGAAAAAGAAGAGGATGATGTAGCCAAGCGATTCAAGGTCATCTTTTTTATTAGGTGCTAAAGGGGCAATAATGAAAACCAGGGAGCTGATTATGTTTTACGTAATCCAAGATGAACATTAACGCTGGAGAATTTATTTACTATCATCTTATTGGCTGCATGATTGACTACATCAACAACTTTTCCTTTCTTTATTTTCTTTGCTTGCTTGAAATCAGTTATGTACAGGTTCTGATTTTTTTTATTCAAGCTAATCAGAATTTCCTTCGGCATAATATTGCAGCAAACGTATTCATTCTTATGGATGTATTCCAAAGTTGATAGCTATGCAATGCAAATTGTTTTAGTGATCCCGATAGCTCATAGAGGATGCATACTAGTCGAATAGCAATCATTGCTATTGTTGGAATTGAAAAATTCTTGTCCATCAAGCAAAACAATTTTTTCAGGTTTGGACCTAAGCAGTCTGTTACAGTGATCATTTGATGATTTTCTTCTCCTCTCCATATAATATTTGGAATTCCCGTTCCTAGTTTATTAGTTCTATAAATTCTGTAAAGGGAAAGAACTGGCGTTACCTCCTTTCAATTTCTGAAGGATCTTAGTTACATGCTTGTTTTTTTCTTTATGGGTATGGCTTGTCTTTCGAATGACAGAAGCATTAACGCCTGTCAATGATAGTAAAACTTACCACTTTAATTACGACAAATGTTTTGAGCTCACGGTCCCAACCTAGATCAAGAAAATTCTAAAGCACCTTGGATAAAGGAGCTCAATACTACCTTTATATATCTTGCTGCTGTGCTGAATCCGATCAATTTTCTCAAGAATGACATATTGGCCATGAACGACGTCGCCTTCTTTCAAAGCTTCTTTGCGCAGCATTTCTTTCGAATTAATAAATTTAATATTGAGGAATCAAATCAAATGTTTGAAATTATTCTCAACAATCGAAGTTTTCATTTCTTACAAAAATTACTAAAAGGTTAATTAACCTTTCAAAAGCATTGCAAAGGAGCCAAATCCTCAGATTGCGTTAGGACGGAGTTAGGGAAGCTTTAAGGTGCAAATTTTAAATTGAAATGAGTCAAATCATTATTAAGTGTTAACTTAGGAATTAATCCGCGAATCTCTTTTTAGTTCGAGTTCGAATCTCTGATAAATAAATGGAAGCTAATTGATTGAATTTTTTGGATAATATTAAAGTTAAGAAACAGGAACTATGATTGATTTAGATAAAAGTTACGTCAGGAGCATCAAATGCCACGCGATTAGGCTTTCTCTTGGCCTCAGATATCAGAATTTCAGCAACCAGAAAATTATTATTTATTTGAATTTTTACCTTTTCACAGTTGGTAATGTGCGACCCAAGTTTTGAGTGAACTATGCTTCCTCAATTTGTTATTTGATGGCAATGAACTAAAGTTATTAAGACAAGCAATCTCAATTCTTGGGATCAAAAACAGTTACTAATTATGAACACCGTATCGACCATGGCATTTATGCTCGTCTTCACTAGTATCAAGCTGTTAAAACCAATCAAAAATACCAGTAACCAATTTAAGAAAAAGAAGACATTTGCATTTGTCGAAACAACACAAACTCAAAAAATTATATGCTCTCGAAGCATCATATTGACTGAAGAAATTGCTTTCATTTTATTCTTACAGCCTGTGAAGGGTAAGCTTCTTGGAATGAGCTTGAATGAGTTGATTCAGCATTTTTGCTGGCAAATTGTTGGCTTGGTGAACCCTCAGAATGCAAGCCACATTGGAAATTCTTTGATTCATGACTCTGTGAGTTCCTATGATAGAAGATGCTGAGAGTACTGTTGAACAAAAATATAACCTCAATAATTATTCAATACAAGTGGGAACAGAGATCTTACTTATTCCTAGACAGTCGGATGTCTCTTATTGTGCTAATGGAAAATTTAGACATGAAGGTGAAGGTGACCAATGTTGTAGAAACGTTAGTGCTGATCATAATATATTGTACTTATGAGAAAAGAAAACTTCTGAAATTCTGTTTTTTTATTGTTAGATATATAACGGACGGAAAAATAAAAATTTCTCCTAACAGAGATATTTAATGTAATCACAAGTCACATTAATAAAATTCAATACGCCATTGAACAAAACAATAATCCTGCAAGTTAGACTAAATACTCTTCCATGGGCGGCTGCTCATTCCGATCGAAACAATTGACTGGAGTTGTAATATCTCCTCAAGTGCTCAAAGCTCAAAATATGAAGAGTCTTACACAAAACAAAGGCATTGCCGAGGACTCTTCAGCCAACATGAATCCAAACGTTGATAAGTCTGCCTTTTCTGGCGACAACACTCAAAATGGCAGACCAAACGTAGAGCCCTTGAGTGCTCAAAACAGCAATCTCAGTCAGAAAACACGTGAAATGAGTGCAGCCAAGAAAAATTTGTTGGAATCTCGCAAATTAGATGCTGATTACACTATCATCCCAAATCAAATTCATCACAATGCTATAACAATTCCTCACGATGAAGCGAGTGGCCTCGTTGGTCTCAAAAATCTGGGTAATACTTGTTTTATGAATAGTGCTCTGCAATGCTTACTAAATACGCCTCCGCTTGCAGACTACTTCATGAATGATATTCATATAAAAGAAATCAATAAAGACAATTTTCTAGGATCAAAAGGGGTTGTGACTTCTGCTTTTGCAGATCTGTACAAGCAATACTGGACGAGAGAAGACATTAATGTTATAGATCCCCAAGATTTTTATGAGGCGATTTCAAAATTTGCTCCTCAATTTTCTCATGGCACTCAGGAAGATTCTCAAGAGTTTATGGCATTTTTACTGGATATTATTCACGAAGATCTCAATCGGGTCAAAGATAAGCCCTACATCGCAGATAAGGATCATAACGATAATAAGCTAGAAGAACATGCGACCGAATCCTGGAAATACTATCTAATGAGAAATAAATCTATCATCGTCGATCTCTTTCAAGGGCAGTCTAAGAGCACACTCAAATGTTTACAATGTGGCTATGTCTCACATAAATTTGAGCCATTCATGTACCTGAGTCTTCCTATCCCTGAAGATGATGGAAATAAGCCGAAAGTATCCTTAATTGAATGCTTAAAAGAGTATTCCAAAGAAGAAAAACTAGATGGTGAAGAGAAGTGGAATTGTACAAGGTGCAAAGTCCCAGTGGACAGCACCAAAAAAATCGAGATTTGGAAACTCCCAAATATTTTGATAGTTCACCTCAAAAGATTCAAATTCACTAGAGAAATGCGTGGAAAGGTTCAAACTTTCATCGACTTTCCTCATGCTGATTTAGATTTGGGGGGCGTAGCTGCCGGAGCTCAGAGGGATCTGCCTATCTATGACCTTTTTGCAATCTCGAACCATGAAGGGAGCCTGAGTGGTGGCCATTATTTTACATTTGCAAAGAATCGTGACAATCATAATTGGTACGCATACAATGATTCTGAAGTGATGACGTTGAGCTCTGAGCAGTTAGTGTCTTCATCTGCTTACTTATTGTTTTTCTCAAAAACTTCAGTTGCCGACTTTAGTCGCCAAACGCTGAGCCGACCTGATGCATGGCCTCACCTCTCTAAGTCTATGCTAAAGAGCCAGATTTCTTCAAAAACCAATCTCGATCTACTGCCATCAAAGCGTACATCGCTTAACAAACCATTCGATTTGAATCAAATCAGACAAAGTATTTCAACCCAACACCTTCTTATGAGCTCAGAAACTCACAACCTTGTCGATCGGCTGAATACGGGCAACCTAGCTCAGAGTAAGCAATTACCTGATTATTCTAGACATCAGACTGAGCAGTCTCCAATGAGATCGATTAGGGATCCCACAAATGATCCTTCGCGGAATCTGTTCGGACAGATAGATAGCAATAAGCAATCATTAGAGCAGAAACATGTGGAATCAAAGTTAGCAACTGAAAAGATCAGTTTTTTGACGGTTGACAATGGAGTTACTCAAAATCTGGGAAACAATCAATCAGTCAGCAGATCGAGAAATATTACATTCGGAAATGAAGGTGAGGATAATAAGAGACAAAGCCCGGATAAATCAGAGAATAGAGGGTTTCTCCCATCAAACCGAAGACATGATGTTCCAACTAATGATCCAATAGGTTTAGACGTTACCCCCGAGATAAAATATAGCAAAAAGAGTTGGCAGATTCGAGAACAACACAATAAGGACTCTGAGGAGAATTTGAAATTCCTTAAGAAAATTCAATGAAAAGTTGAGCTCCCTACAAAATCACTTGTCGTATACAAATGTGGAATTTTATTTATATTTCATTTTGTGAAAAAAGTCTCTATTTTGAATGGTTTGATTAATTATTTCTTTCTGTTGATTTTAAAAATTTACAGAAATTACTAATATTTCTTTTAACATTTAATTTTGTCTTTCTAACAAGTAAAGTTCCATTATATGTTCATATCTCTCTCTTTGACTCTCATATTGCCACAAAGAGAAAGAGATTCTTGATTAATCTAACGATTGGCAGACTTTCTCAACATCAGGATAAGATAATCAACCCGAAGCTCGAAGCTATGCGCTCTCAAAAGTGAAATTTGTGTGGGCTTTAGAATGAATTACGTATGATAAGACATCAATTTTAATAAGAAGATAAGAGTCCAAAATCTATCAATTATATAGGTACGATATAGATATATATCCAAAAAAAAAACAAAAAAAAAACACGAACAAATCTCTTAAACATGTACTGAAAATCAAAAAACTGTTCACACCGAGAAGGCTGAACACGAGTTTAAATCTTGTTTCTTTGTTTTAATATGATGAGTATCTTTTTTTCCCCCAAGAGAATTTAATCACTTGGGAGTCACATTATTGTTTTAGAGTTTTTCTTTTCACTTTTGAGTTGTTGACCAAAATTTGGAGACCCATAACTGTTCTCTACTGAATAAATGGACATTCCATTTTTCATCATGTAGCTGAACAATGCACAGTCCCTGATAGCAGCTCTTTTATAAGATCTTTACTTTCTTTTTGCCAGCTGGAATTTCATAAGAGCTCTCATCGCTTGTGTCTGTCTTGAACGAGAGGTCAACAAAATCTGAGATTTTGAGACTCTTAGCTGTCTTATTAAAGACACCGAAATAGTTCCTAGAAACAGATAAGATCAATACTCCATTCGCTGAGGAAAAATGGCTTACATTAAGTCGAGGTAGACAAAATGGTGATAGGAGTTGCCGAATAATGGGTTTCGGAGTAAAGTTGAAGTAGTATTAGTTTGACTAGCAGTGAATTGCTTGACAAACTGATGGAAGAAGCCCACTTTTTCTTCGCATGCTTTAAGTTTCGCGAGAAGTTGAGCTTTGGATAACTTGGCGTAGTCTGTTTCAGTTTGCATTTTGTTGGTTTTAGTGGCAACGCTAGTAACTTCTCTCTCAGTAGAAATTGCGTCGACTTCTACTTTAACTGGGAGAGTCGTAGCGTTTTCTGAGGCTTCAGTAAGATTTTCGCTAACTAGAAATAATTAATTATTCAGAATTCGTAACTAAAACATTTCAGTACGCTCATGAAAAGAAAGATTTCCTTTAAGATTAGCTTCGGATTTTTCAAAATCAGAAATGTTTTCTAAGAACCACGAGTTAGGAGAAGGAGAAAAAATTTCTCAAGATACCTGATGTTGAAATGGATTTTTCATAGGCCTTTGTTGATGATTTCTTTGTGTCTTTGGCTTTTTGGCTAGTTTTCACTTCTTTTTCGAGCTTCAAGAAGAATTTTTGGGCATGGGACCGGATTTGAGCTCCGGTACGAGTTCCAACACATTCTTCTACCTTTTTCCAGTTTTTGCCGTGAACTTTGATTGCCTCAACAAAGCGTTCGTGCTCTTCCGTGGACCAGCGACCATTCTGGTGTTCATTGTCCTGGGAGAGAGTAGTTCTTTCAGTTGCCAAAGTAGTAATGAGAAGGCTCATGCTTCGTAGTAGTTATCTAGTTTAAAGTTTTAGTAAAATTTGTTTATTAATTAAATCTTTTTTTTTACCGGATTTATAAGGATTCTGCTTCTCTCAATTGTCAGTAAAAATTAATATGAATGAAGGCTAGATCATGGCAACGCTCAATTTCGCTAAATTTCGAAAATGATCCAAATTTATGATTTCTGAGCCAGTTTATACTGATGGATTGTTTGGGCTCATACAAACTGAAATAGCGCTAGATATCGCGTAACTGCACAAAGAATCTATGCGAACTACATTCTTGGAAAATATAGGAAAAACTTTTTATGCGTAACAGGCTGTGAACCTTGATGGTATAAACAGCTTGCAGTTTTATTACTGGGAGAAGTGTGTTTATTCCTTGAAAATGCACAAAATAAAAAAAAAAAGGTTTTCAAATAATACGACCGGCTATGGAAAAAGAATCTCAAGAAATTTAACACCTCGTTAGTAAAGCAAAATTGATTTCTAGTGAAGTATAACTACATCTTTTCGAGGACCAATCCTACAAATTTGTAAGCAGTTTACATTATCATAATCTCTTTCTAAATCAGGTGCGTTAGTGAACTAATTATGTTCAGTATAGATCTACTCTCCATTTTAGAATATGGGAGATTGTTTAAAAAAAAAAGATTCTGTGAGGAAAATCTTGCCTTCGTTTTTTGAAGGAGAGCCTTCTTTTGGCAAATAAAGAAACGCATGGAAATTAATAAGTACTGATTCGGACAACAAATCTTTGAGAGATCTAAATCTCGAACCTGACTGAATCCCTCCAAACATACAAAAGAAAAAAACGGAGCAAGCTTTCAAGCAGAAGAAATTAAATAATGTCCAAGTGGCTCAATAGATCTGCGGCTTCCCTCAAGATTGTCATTGATTGTCAAAAAATTATTAGAAAAGCAATTTTATCATCGTATCAAAAAGATAGATAGACAGACAGATGCTCAAACAGAATTCAAGGAATTGATGACCTGTCAAAGCTCATTTTAACTATGCAAACACCTTGGGTACAAAATGAACTTAGTTTGCTGAATAGTGAACTGAGCGTTCAAGTCTGGGGGTGGGCTAGATAAATATTGTTCAATTCGAAGCATACGCATGATATTGTTAAATAAATGTTTGTGGAAACACAAATCTGTAATTTCTGATGAGAATGGAAAAAGTAGCAATCAGATTCATATTATCAGAGGATGTCGAAAGTAAGCGCGGGTGAAGCTCAGAGCCTTTATTTCAAATTCTTTTAGATTCACGATATTGTTACTAAAGAAAGGTCTCAGAATAGAGAGAGTTTTAGAAGATGCTTCTGAAACTGTGACAATTGTCAAATTTTCTTGGTTCTATTTTCGAAATCGTTCTAATAATCAGTAAGTTGTGAGTCATCACGGCTTCGATAATTTGAAGGGTTACTTTCCTATAGAAAATTTAATATGACTGACGAAGAGGGTTTTTTGAGCAATATTAAATTTTGCCACTGATTTTTTTTTCCATTTTATTAAGACGAATTTATATCACTATCACATAGATGTCTCAAATTGCTCAGGGTGATAGGAAGGCTTCGTTAAGTAAGCGAGAATATGATAAGTTGAAGACCCCACTAGTTGGGATCCTAATTTATTCAAGTGAGTATAAATATTTCGATTTGAAAGAAAACTGTGCTACTAAAGAACGAAGAATGCTTTACAAATAAGTGTGTTGAGAAACACTATTATCTGAGTTTTCAAGCAAAGATAAAAATTAGTAATACGCTGCAATTCATCTTAATAGAGACTGCCATGAGGATGCACCAGAAGCTACGAAAAAACTGAAATTAGAGACTTTGTATTAATTATTGTATATATGATCAGATTAAGAGGAAGCTAAGCTGCAAAAAACATATTCGAAAAATTTATGAAACTGAAAGTCTAATAATATTAACATGATAATCGTCGTGATGGCAATTAACTGCACAAATCGGATTCAGAAATTTGGAGTAAAAGTTTCAGAGAGTGAAAAGTCAAAAACTTAAGGTGGTTCCTGCTCGAATTTTGGACTGCAGTCACCTGGGGAAGAGGATGATAATTGCTGCAAATATCATCATTTTGAGCTTTCCTTCCCGGCAAGTCTATTGGTGGTCTTCAGTACTTAATGAATAAGAGCAGAAGTGACCTCTTCGAAAATTATATCCGTATAATTTTTTCTCAAGGAACTCGCAACAGCAACGCGCTTCTTCTTGTCTTCTGAAAGTTTAACTCCCTTATCACCTTCATGCATCTGTAGCCCTTTCGGGAAAATTCTAGTGTCAGGTACAAATTCTTTAAATCATTTTATGTATGTATGGGTCGAGAGTGTAAATATTAGTTTATGTCCTTCAAGAGACTAGATTGCGTGCACTTCTTATTTCTGAAAAATTGAGATCTTGGCGAAGAATACTCTCACAAAGCTCCTTTCTCACAGTCTTATCAGCCGACTTTCGGGATTTATTCTGGGGACATCTTTAAGCTGGAGATCATTCATTAGGTTTCGTCTTAGCATAGCTGCCGCGTTTGAAATGTAGGAGAGAACTGGGGGGTGCTGTGGGTGATAGATCTTTTTAGATTATAAAACTGTCTCTCTATTTGAATGGGGAAAACAAAATGACCAGAAACGAAACGATGTGGGATAAATAGTAATATCACCTATTATTACAAAGTTCTACTGTATAGTAATTTACTAAATACAAATTTGTAGAATCTCTGATTTTATTACTTTCATCAGAAATAATTTCCACCAAATGGATTTGTAAGTCCTACTGTCGAATCACTTCGAATGCTCCAATTTCTAGACAAAGCAGAGTGGCTCCTTTCCATTAGAAATATTTGAAAAAGCTGTTATGAATGCGATAATTTTCAAAAGCCTGTATTTGATTAAGACCTCAGACACGTTTCCATACACGGATGATGTTAGTTGATCTCCCCTAGAAACGTTTGGCTTCTGAAATAACTCTTGGCTATGATATTAGGACTAAACACAATAAATTACACTCACATTTCTTTCTAGGCCTAAAAAAGCTGCCCTGCAAATTTTCGTTTAAATATGGATCACACACGAGAAAAGAATTCATCCAGCTGCTGGTGGTTTATGCCTGTCAAGCCTGAGCTAGGCGTGTTATCAACTAAAAAAATTACAAAGTAGGAATAAAGAATGATTGTGGCATTTCAACTAAAAAGTTATCTGACATTTGTAAGTGATCACCTTGAATCCGTGCAAGATCTTTAAGAAAGGCAGCAGCAGCCTGTAAAACAAATTTTTTTGTTGGTAATCTCTCAGGTTGCCTTCTAATCAAGAGCTTAAGAAAATTATCAACTTCGCTTAGACCGGTAGGATAGCTAATACATTTTTTTTTTTAAATGGTTGATCTTTTAAGCTTTACGAGAGGTGATGAAGATACTATCTCAGTCAAAAGAACTCAATAGGCATTCAAGACATTTTTATATGATATAAATTTTTCTTATAGTCTCTGTGTGATCGAACCTGCGACAAGGATAGTTTCACCAACGATATAATCGGCCTCTTCACTGCATAGGAAAGCAGCTGCGTTAGCAACATCCTCAACTTCTCCAAGTCTTTGAAGTCTCAGGGAATCCATGGCATCTTGTTCTTTGTCTTTCCAGAGAGGACCGCTGAATTCAGTCTTAATTATTCCTGGAGCAAGGCAATTCACTCGAATACCTTCGTCTTGGAGCTCACGGGCAAGGATTTTATTTAATCCGAGTAAGGCGGTTTTGGTTACTGAATAGATTCCGAGTCTGTCGTCTCCATTATAGGCAGCAATTGATGAGACCAACAAGATGGCTGGTTTCGTTCCCTTCAATAAGAGCTCGTAAGTTTCCTTGGCAAGAAGGAAGACGCTCTTGACATTGATGTCGAAGGTTTTGTCAAATTCAGCAGCTGTTGTCTTCAATGTTTTGCCCATATGCACGCTAACTGCTGCATTTGGAACCAACACGTCGAGCTTGCCATACTTCTCTTTGATGAACTCAACCATGGCTTGTCTTTCCTTGTCATTTCCGACGTTGGCAGGGAATCCGACTGCTTTCAAGCCTCTACCAGTGAGTTCTTTGACGGCGGCATCAACGTTTTCTTTTTTTCTGCTGTTAATGATAACAGTGGCTCCTTCTTCAGCAAATCTGGTGGCCATTGCTTTTCCGATTCCTGAAGCAGATGCGGTGACAAGGACGACTTTGTCATTGTATCTCTGGGTTCTTTTGCCTTTTTCCATGATGAAGGAGTTTTTAAATAATCTTAATTTGTCTTTTTATTATATTCAAGAGTCTTTATGCTATTTATTTGACTTTATATGCAACGCAATTTTTTATAATTCTCTTCGAGCACAAATGAACCCACATTTACCCCATCAAGCTGCTGAATGCACCTGCTTCTATTCGGAGTGTGAGAGGATTGCCACGTCTCGTAATTTTTCCATCTGTGACTCAGCATAGTTAATGAAGATCTAGAACATACTTTCTATTTTTAGAGGCTCCTCTCAGTTAATGGTTTTTCATTCAAATAGCAGATTCGATCTCTCTCTCTCCTTTTCTCAAACCTATTCATAGTAAATTCAAAAAATTTGCAATTACGCCGCTTGTGTCTGGCATAAATGAATTCTATCAGACAAAATAGGGCATTTTTTGTTGTTGCAAATACCAAACTTATGGTGTTATGAATAAGGACAACCATAACAATTGCTGCTCTTCTCCCAAATGAGACCTATGGGTGTATTTATATTTCAAAAATGCTTGCTTTCAGTCATAAGCTCCATCTCTCCATATAATGCTACTGATACGGTAGAGTTTCGAGATAATAATTGAATAAAGTTTGAGAATTCTGGTCTGATTTATTCAAGTCTCCCAATGAAAGAACTATCTACAGCAAAAGTTTAGATGTAGATACAACACGGCACTTCGAGTCATCTACTAAATCAAAATTTTATCAGCGTGGTCAGTCGTTCCTCAATGCAAGACTCAGTTTGCATATTTCAGTGGTAATTTCCGCAAACTAATATGTGTGACTTAGTTAGTACCCATTCCCTTAATTTCTTCTTGCATTATATTGATGCAGGAGTTGTGTTATCTGATCGAAACTTTCAAAATTCTGACCTGCCTTTTTTTGGTGATCAATAGTCATTGTCAACTCGAATTCCTTGTTTTTCGAAGAAGGGAGATTCTAATATCTTATTATTCTAAAGAAAAGGCTTCTAAATTAATTTATTGATATTTACGAGGCATTTTGCATCAAACTGGAATTCTCAGAAATCATGTCCTCAGATACTGCTTCAACGATTCAACACATACCCGATATCATAGAAAATCCTTTCAAAAGGGTTTACAAACCCGTCAAATTTAAGTACATGCTCCCTTATATTGAGAAGTTTTTTCAAAGGAAAATTATGGTTGTGAGGGCAAGCGCAATAAATGGAGTGAAAAGTTACAAATATGTAATCTCTCCTGGCAAGGTCACTCAGACACATAACGCAGAATATTTCCAAGCAAATACATGCAACTGTTTGTATACAGATATGTTTCGTTTGAGAGAAGGGGATGTCTATGCTTACTCCGGGTTGGCATTCAAAATTATTTCAGTTGATTCTAACAATTGGAGAACCTCATTTCTTGGAGTTCAGTTAGACCAGATGAATCGACCTAAAATGAAGAGTGTCATTTTCCTTTACCTCATACCTCCAAGGTGCTACATTATTCAGCTTCTCCAAAAAAAGCCTCATCATTTCCAGAAATTGCATGATAGATTAACGAAGATGTTTGATGTTTGCCAAGGCTTCAAAGTTAAACCTGACCCTGACTTAACATTAGAGAACCAATTCTAGAATATTTATACCTTCTTGCTAGTTTTTATCTAATTTACCTTGCTTAATTATTGTATTTGTTCTGTAATTATGTATTGAATTGTTTCTGGCTGTCCAAAGCATAAATTAATTTGATGCACCTTAGGAGAACAAGGAAACAAAGATATACCTCACTAAGGACTTCGTACGTAGAAAATTCAATCGAAAATGAAGCGAATTTTTGAGAGGTTCTTATGAAATAAGAAAATTTTTTTCCGAATCGGTTACGGATAGAAAATGCATCAATGCAAATTTGTGCTCTTGTGTGCTTGTATGTGAAGAACCACAGCAGCATGATTCATCATCTATTTTCTTAATATTAATCACTTTCTTAAAATTGATTTGAAATGTATGTGATATGCTCCTTTTCTCCAACCTTCGATTCTCAATTCTATAAATTTTGTTTGGAGCAACAGTTGATTATGGATTTGTTCTTTCACGTTTTGAGAGAACGTGCGAGATCTTCTCTTCTCAAAACAGTAGATAGTACCGTTTGATGAATAATTAATTTAGTGATTTTGATTACGTCTTGTAAAAAGTAATAATAGTTTATGGAAAATAAAACTATTCTATTTCATTAACAGAAATGAAAGAAATAAACATATCTAGTGTTTCATGAGTCCTTGTAACAGTAAATGCTAGTATTTTGAGAAGACTTGATAACAAGAGCTTGATGTATACAAAACTGCATAGTTTGTGCCTCAGGCGCATGATATGGATGGTTAGAACAAAGTTTATTATGAGATTTTGAATTGCTTGTAGTGGATTCGATAAGAACTTCGTGAGATACAAGAGCGATTGCCACCTGCATAATCTGAGATCGCTTTCAATTTGTGAAATTGTAATCTGTATTTTTTATACATGATTTAGGAAAAAAAATTTTAAAAATATTCCAAAGCAGCTACACTTACAGACATTACAAATATTTCTTGCAACTTTGCTGCGTTTGGACGATTTTGATCCTTTTCTTTTGGGATACTTATTCGTCTCAATTTTACACAGCTTTTTCGTCAGCATTGATCTTGAAATTTAGCTTATTTTCGGTAGACCCTTCAGAGAATCCGCTGACCTAGTTTTAGTTGAGGTATTGAAATTATTTATTTATCAGTTGAGATCTGAATTTGCTTGTTAGATATATAACCGACAG
>ENA-UOTZ01001216-UOTZ01001216.1-compost-metagenome-genome-assembly--contig:-NODE-1216-length-18577-cov-57.474703_pt1 | contig 18577 bp, 16 predicted proteins | sample MGYA00238144_ERZ746983 | MGnify/ENA primary metagenome ERZ746983 (study PRJEB28759, sample SAMN06268863) | compost metagenome | isolation source: single cell | place: USA: California, Emeryville, Joint...
AATAAAATCCAAAGCTGAGGTAGCTCAAAGAGCAAAAGAGTTATCTCTTGAGCGAAGGAAGTTTGACTTGAGAGATCACGTTGGCTCCGACTAGAGCTAGTTTCCTCTTATCATAGTTGCTTACGAGAACTTCCTCTTCTGTTTCTAGAATTTAAAACGTCAATACAGACCCCCAAAAAAAAAATAATTCACCTTTTTTATTATACCAAGGAAGACGCACTGGATATGCATCTTTTTGGCCTGCTCTCAACACAGCCTCAACTTCAGAATTCAGCACGTTCTCACCAACCAGCTAATTGGATTATATCACAATTACAAAAAAAATTCAAGTATAATACCAGAAGATCTTCACCATCATTTAAATTTGCTTTCACTTTATCAATCAGCCTTTGATTCTCCAGCATTCTAATCATACTATATTCTCTTTCTGTTCTCACAGAGGCCTTCGGATGCATCGAAGATCTATTTGAGACTATCGTCGATATAGTGTTTTGAGTAATCTGAGTAGTCTCTCGAGGGCTAGTCAAAATCGACGCCAACGATTTAGGTTTCCTAATGATCTCGAGTGGACCTCGACTGCTATCCAGCATCCCTGTTTTAAACCCAGCAGGCAGATCATCCTGAACTATCGCTCCTCGAACATCTTTCAGCCCAGGGAACTTTCTCAAGGCCATATACCAATATAAAATTCCATGCCTCTCTTCGTCGCTTTTTATCACCTCAAACGTCTCAGCTCTTTCTCTCTTCTCTCGATATTCATCTGCTTTTACTGCCACTGACTCTGTTGGAGAGCGCCCAAGTAAAGTGTTAGCGTATTGAATCGTTTTATCCCAGTGATCTTGTGTGTCTACATATCTATCGAGGATCCTCTTTTCTTTCGTAAAATATAGCCTATCACTTGTTTTTAACTCCCCTGAAGCTCGATCAATGTCATAATAAAATTTATTCTGGCGTTCCTTCATTTGATCAATGAGCTCTAAGAGCTGCTCTCTTGACACTTTTGGTTCCTTTTTCACTTCTTTTCTCACAGGTTCTATTTTCTTCGAGGTACCCGGCGATAGGCGTGAATGAGAACTAGAAGGCATGAGATTCGAAACATGCGTATTAGCACGATGCGTGCTCATCGTTAAGTCGCTAATACTGAAAGAATTCTCAGTGTCGTGATGTTTTCCATGCAGCTGGGATTGCTTTTTCCGTTGTTGCTTGTCGAAAAGTTCAGTAGTTCCGACGATCGAGTGTCTTACTAATTTACCATTGCGAATCACTGGTCCTTTGATGAGTTCTTGGTACTTGGAAGAGTGGAGTGAGTCTGTGCTGAATATGTTCTTCTTGGCAGCTGAAAAACTATCGTTTCGCTTTGATTGATATCCTGAATACTCTTCATTGAGTATTTGGTTTAATTCGCAGGGTTCTTCTGAGATCTGACCTAAGCGGAGTTGATGTGGATTCTGTTTCTCAGGTTTATCATCTAAAACGTCTTCTACTTGAACTTTCCTCGCGATGTGGGTTGGGAGGATTGGGTATAACTTTGGAGTCTTTTTCTTTCGATGGGGATCGGCAAACGAGGCCTGAGAAGGGATGCTTTCGATTTGTTTCTCTGGTGAGAAGAGGTTTTGGATTAGATCTAACTTGGACATGTATTCTCTTAGGAATCACTATTATTTAAGCTTTCCTCTCTTTCAAAAAGTTATCTTTTTAATTTTTATGCTAATAAATTTGTTTCACAATCCGCTGATTAAAACTAAGTCCAATTTTTACTCATAACTTAGGATGCCCTTTGTAAATGTGGACAAATTAACATGGGAGTTCTATTGTTACCTGTTCTGAACAACAATAGCTCCCAGAAATTCAATGTGCCATGGAATAATATAGGATGGGAAAATGATAGTCGAGTTGACGAGACTTTGGTAAGTATCCTTGCTATTAATGCCAATATGTTTTTTTGAAAGACCTTCTGATTTATTGAACATGTGCTTTCAAATGAACAATTCCAAATTACACTCAAACTCCAAAACTCAATACACAACAAGAAGAAAATGTAAAAAAAAACAAAACAAAACAACACGACTAAAACTCCATGAAGGTGTTTGGAGAACGGCCGCTTCTCTCAAAGAAGCAAGATCGAAGTTTTTAATTGTTACATTCAGCTCTATTGACATCATTTAACCAATCATCACAGAGAAATCCAGCACTACAACTTTCATTTACATTCCCCTCAAACAGTAAATCGCTAGCTGGTTTGGAAAACCGCTGGAATGCTACTACTAATCTGGAAAGCCTTTTCGTGATTACTCAAATTTTTTACTCTCAAGAATAAATCTGATTTCTTTTGTAGAGCAATTTTATGATTAATTTCGTCGAGAAAAAATTTAAATCAGAACATGAGCAAGCTAACTGAGAAAACCACACATGGATCGTATCATGGAGTATAATTTATGAAAACCACAGCATCATTCTTATGACCTTCAATAACAAATAGCATGAATATATATTGAAAATGTCCGCCACTGAAGATAAATTGACGATTACAATTGAAGATAAGATCACAGGATTTCTCTGGAACAATACCTTCAATGCAAGCCATATAGAAGCTATAACCGAGGAGACTGGGAACCCCAAGAAGTTCGAAACCTTTATCAAAATGCTGGATTTAGCCTTCACAAACGAAACGGGCTTCCTCTACCTTGATATTGTTACGTAAATTTCCTTCTTGACCGTCTTAGAGCTTCTATTGCAGTCCCAGTGACATCGAAGCGATAAAGAACAGGAAAAAAAGAAAGGAGAGCAGCAACGAAGTCCAAAATCCAGACGCTAAGCGCTACCTTATCCTCACGCATATTATCGACTTCGAAAAAACGTCTTTTCCGTTGCCTCTTAACCTTGACGTAGACAACTTTAACGCAATCTTGTTCGGAAAATGATTATTCGTTGCTTCCTTTAGGAAAATTCGGACCCAGAGACGTTAAAAGAAATTATTAGTCATATGAGAGCCCAGATAGAAGAACTAAAAAATAGAAAAACGACAAGGCCGAGCGAATTCGCGACCAAATATAATCCGAACAATAGTTTTACAAATCAGGAATTCATGGATTCTCCAGATTTCAGGAACATTAAGTCAGAAAACGAGATGCTAAAGGACAAATGCAAAAAGTTTGAAGAAGCTCTGGGACTAGTAACAGAATATTTTGTGCTGGCTAACATCAATAATCACTCAAATTAGATTGTATCAAAAAATAAATCAATTGGAGCGTTTGAGTTCGACCTATTGTTGAAATCGAAATTAGATGTAACATTTTGCAGGCGACTTTTTCCAATAAGAAAATTTTCATCAAAGCTTGAAAATGAACTTGATTTCGTGAAGAAAGAGCATCAGAAAGAAGTCAAAAGCCTCAACGAAAAGATTGATGAGCTTTACAAAGAGTTAGGTGGTGCTCGGATGGAAGTCAATCAGTTGAGGTCACAAATGGCTGGCATGAGAGAAAACGTAATTCAGAATTCGCAGGCGCGAGTGTAAACATATATATCATCATAGGGAGGAGCAGCACAATCAACCCGGAGAAATCTTCTTGTGCAGAGTGAAGAGGATTTAATTGGGTTATCGATGTCGAAGACGATTATTTCACATCATAAGAAGCAAATTGAGCAACTTACTAATGTATTGAGAATCATTGGAATTTTGTCGCTGATATACTTAATTTGTTGTAGGAGCTAAATGATCTTAAATCAATAGAAAGTAAGCAGAGAGTGAGGATCAGACAGCTTGAAAAAGAGCTCGAGAGCGCGTTGAGAAGAATGATCAAATCTCAATCTGCTCATCAGGCAAAGAAGAAAGCTCCTTTCAATACCAATCAGCAGGAATACGAACGAGAAGAACCAAGTAATCCAGAATCTTAAATTATATATGTAAACAACTTTCAATTAGATAAGAAAAAGCCTGCTATACCTACAATATCAACTCAAAAATCCTCTGAAGAGAAAATGCGTCCTGAAATAAGAAGCCCTCAAATTTCTCCAAAAACTACCGGACTTAATTTTGTAAGTTATTAATCGAAAGAGACACCCGAAAACCAATTATTCATTAGAGAAAAAATGCGAATTTGAGGGTGATTTCAGCTCGTCCCAAGAATCCGTACCAAAAAATCGCCTCACATAAGCATACGATTAGCGTTTATGGAGGCATGAAAGAACCGGATGTCCAGTCTCCAGGGCAGCACCACGTTGATTTGGCCTCAAAATGGCTCAACACGATGAATTCAGGTACAAAGAGGATCGTTTTGTAGACTAACATTCACATCTAAGCGACTTCTATCCAAATCGCCTCTCCAAAGACAAGTGTGGTGAAGCGATTCCCCCATGATTTCACTGAAAATGATATGGCATCTCCCAGCTCTTACCTGCAGACTACGCAATCTGCTGGACTGCATCCCCTTCATAGGAAAGCCCAAAGCAAACCTGATATTTTCTTCAATAGAAACAAATTATCTGACAATACTGGAAGTAAGTTAGCTTTATACTCTTTGTTGAATTCAACTGATTCGCTAGATTATATGAAAATGAGCACTTTGAAGCAGACCAATGTGATGGACCAAATGAGCATGAGTGATAGCTCAATTGATTTGCATGATATTGATGATAGAATTGGAAAACTTTAGCAAACCATAGGTCTAATTCTTTAATAATACATACATCTTTTTTGCTACAAGGCAGGAAGTAATAACTTTATTGTTGTTGTTTTTTTCAACACTGATATCAAAAAATGCATAACAAGTCACTTCTACTAAAATTACACCTATTAGAGTGAGTCTGAATTAATAAAAATATATCTTGAATTGTTGTATGACAATTAGATCATATGAATATCAAAAAAACAATTTGGAAATAACAATTATCTCTAAGGTAATTCTGTAAATGAAAAATTATTGACGAAGTAAGTGCTTTGTTCACCGAGTTTGTACTTTAGTACGCTCCAGCAGCATTTATATAGCAATGAAGCTTTTTCTGAAGTGAAAATTTGGAAAATGATTGAATAATCTAGTTAATAAATCAATCGAATAAAAGAGAGCTAGACAATGCTTGTTCTTCTTGAAATCTTTATTGATAGACTACAATTCAGGCTAAATTTTTCTAATATCTCCAACTATACTTGGTAAATCTCAGTTTCTCCGCTCTCATTAAAAATGCAATTATAACTTTTCTTCTATCGGTTATGATTTCCTGACTAATGTCGCGGTAGCTTGTTCAGGATGCTCTCTGCTCTTGTGAAAATCAGTCTCATCAATGCATTAGTGAAGTCAAAGTGAGCAATGAGCCTGAAATGAGTATGAATGAGTTTTTATTTGATGTGATTAATTCAAATGATCGCGCGAATTCCCTGAAATAGCAAAGCGAAACAGCAATTCTTATTAATGTGGCACTATTCATAGATACCTTGAGAAGATTCAACCAAGAGATTGCAAAGCAGACATTACTTCTTTGTATTAACAGGAAAATCTGACAAGATTTGCCACCTGTAATCCTATTTTTGATAATGCACTCTCAAAGCCAAACAACCATCCTGGCGCCAAGAGGTAAACATTTTGCTAGAGTGAACAAGAAATTACTTCTAACAAACCCGAAATTCTTTGTTTGGGGGAGGGGGTGCAACCTCTAATAGTTTGCTATCGCAGTAATTTTGAGTGAGACCTTTACTTCACTGATAAAAGTTTCAATTTGAATGCTTTTGATATTTCCATTGTTGTACATACTTAAACTCATGAAAAAAGCAATAGTATTTTATCCTCAAACTTTCATTTTCAGATTCAAATGATTTCCCAAAACACAAAATAAAACCTTGCACCTCTTTAATGCTACGAATAGAAATTATAGGCAACAATTTTAATAACTTCATAGTGCGTTTCTAATAATTTTAAGGAATCATCTCTCGAGAACAATCTGGCGTGATATAACAGAATCGTTCGACCTATGCAAGAACCAACTGGTTTTGATAATCACTCCGGCAACAATGATGACGCTCTTGACCGTCCAACTCTCAGAGTGAGCACAATGAAGATATCAGCCAAAAAGAAAGGTAGTCTTTCATTCTCAAATGATAAAATGTAATTATTTCTTCTTAGCGGTGGATTTGACACGAAGTGACGGCTTGCTGAGGCTCGAAGGTCCTCATCACCCTTATCCTATCCAAAACGCGAATTCTATGCAGCTGGGCAATGAAAAAAATCTCGTAATGTCGAGCTTTATACTCTCTCTCAACTATTTTTCAGGATGTTTTTAATATAACATACACCTTCTACCATGTTTACAGAGAAAAAAAGGACAGCGAGACAATTACTCAGATTCAAAGTGAATTTCCTAAAGATTGTACCGTTGAAGAAGCAATCGAAGAAATAATTCAACCTTTTAATGAGGAATTAACCAACAAAGGTCTCGGTTACCGTCTTGGTATTGACGCTAATGACTACAACCTTTATTTCGCGAAGAAGACAGGCCAACATAAGCCAGATTTCCCAGGTGAGCATCGGATCGATGATTTTTTTTTTAAAACAACATTTATGTTTAGCATTGGCGGGAACACAAGTTTTGAGTCGAACAACAGCAAAAAACTTCACACTCGTTGAAAAAAATCCGAAAGCGATCATTAAAGTAAATTCATACACTAAAGGAAAAAGCGATTCTGGGCGAAGTCCTACAGCTGGGTCCCGTGGCTCGATCAAATTAGAGGGAAGTAACGGTATGATAAATCCAGGCGTTCCAGTGGCAGACTCCACTAGAAACACCGAAAACACGGTTAATGGGGTATTTGAGTACAATCAACCAGAGGACACTGAGGAAGAAACAAAGACGTGCTGCTGGTGTTTCAAAATAAGTTCCAAAAAGTCTAAACCGAAACAGGATAATGATATCAGTATGCAACTGAACAAAGACAATTCGTTACAGCAGCCGCTAGTCCAGAGAGCATGATTCTCTGGAAGTTTTTTTAATAATTACTATCGTTAATGTTTGTAAGAAAATTCAACTTTAGAAATTGTTAAACGAATGTCTGGAACTATTTATGATATTTCCTGAAACTGAATTTCTCAAAAATATCATTTTTCATGAACATTCGAGTGGCTTGAGCTATCGTGAACTAAATCCGGATAAAAGTGACGACCTCAAAAATATAATAATTTGATGCAGTCTTCATTAATTGACACTAAAGGTGCATCGAACCATATCCTCAATATTCTAAGGAGTCTTATCATTTTTTTTGAATCTGAATTATTGGGAACATTACAACCAATGAAATAGTTAATTGTTTATCGTGGGGCTGTGTTATGAAATACTCAATGTATATTTAAATTTGTGGAATCCTACTTAAATCATGCACAATTACAATGAAAAAACCTATCGTTCCATAAGTTACTCATTTCTTACTTTATTTCGAAGATTAAGTTAATTTTTCTTCTGTCCAAAAGAAGAAAGTTAGATGAAGCAAGCTGAAAAGACGCCTTTAAAAAGAAGGGATATGAGTTACACATGATGATTCATTTCAAATTGTTACCGCTGTCTTTGCCTTGAGTGATTATAATATTTGAGGTGGAAAACTCGATAACTCTCACATTAGTATTATTTGATGAAGTCACCAAATGCTTGCCATTTGCGCTCCAGCGGACTGTGTTCATATTGCCAGTAGAAAATATTTTTTGTGAGGTTATATAATTTCAAGTAGCTTGCCTCTTTCCGAAACGGAAGGATGTCTGGAAATTTCGTTTTCTCGTTTATCATAGATTGAGAAATAACCGCCTGTATGAGAACAAGCCACCAGATTCCCGTCATAACGACAATCAATCCACCCTTTACATTATTTTACATAGTTATGAGAAATTCATTGTTAGAGCTTTTGATACCAATCGTATGCTCTGCGCCATTGCGAGATGCCCCTGATTTGTTAATTAGCTGGACTTTCTCAACATCCAGAATGTTGATGTTGTTGTCATCATATTTTACAAAGATGTGGGGATCGTTAGCAAGTGGACTCCAACGACATCGCAAACGGTTTGACCATACCCCTTATAATAACCGAAATTATTCCTCAGTTAGAAAATCTCTAATACTGCTGTTTGAAGGCTCAAGTTGAAAATCCAGTAAATGTTTGTTCGTGTTTACGTTGGAGACAACCAACATTCCTTGATCATCAAATACAGCGATCATTTCGCCTTCAAAATCAAAGTCAAAGCTATCTATACAGCCTATCTCACAATCAGGAGTTATTACACCAATGCATGATAGTTTATTTTTACCGCTGTGATATGCTTGCCAAGAGGTCCTCCTTAGTAAGGTCTGGCTGTTTAAGTCGAAAAGATGGTAAGCCACATTGTTTCTCGCAGGAAGGATCGCCATTCTATTCGTTAATGCATTAATAGCGATATCTCCCCATCCCACCTCTGAATAAATGCAACTTATCAAACGAATGTTGAAACAATTGTGTAAAGTACCTCCAGAAACACTCTCAAACTGAAAGACTGATTTATTCTTTCCTTCCTCAAGGTCGAATATTTCGAAATTAGCAGTGTGCAGGTCTGGTGAATGGATTAATGAAACAATCCATTCGGTGTTGGGAATTTCTTTGACATGACTCCAATAGTAATCTACAATTTAAACAGATTATATTGAAATTAAATGCGCGTGTTTTACTTCCTCGTTGATTGATTTGGACGCCTTGGAGCTGAGTTTCATTTGGTTCGGTCAAATCGTAAACTTTAACCAGATTCTTCTTCCATGAACAAAAAGCTATTTTATGTGGATCACCTCTTTGAAGCCGATTGTCTCTTTCGAGCTCACCATAATGTTATATAGTCCGCACTGTGTTTCTAAAGGATCAAATGTTGAATCTTTTGACTTTTCTGTCGTTAACTCTTCAAACGATTTATCAGATAGATCTGCCGTTCGTATTAACAATTCTTTAAGGATTCGTTTAGAGCTTTTCTGTATCTCCAATTCTTCAATCATTCGATCAAATTTGCAGTTATGTTCTTTCGCATCTTGAATTTCGGCTATTTCTTCCAGCATTTTCTTTGGCTTGTAACGTCCTAGAATGCTTAATCCCAAGGAATACATCTCCGGTTTGGTCGTATCTGGTAATTTAGCATAGCACTTTCCAGACTCTTCCATCGCATTCAAGTCTAAAGCTTCCGGCCAGTCGAGGATAAAATAGCGCTTATCCCCAGATTGCATTTGAAATATTTTATCAAGATCGAGTGTGATTCTCTCCACACCATTTTTCATTGATTTAAGATGTCTCATGTCAGAAGTCACGTCTTCAATCAGCTGTTGTAAATTTAGTTCATTAGCTTTAGCAAGGTTCGCAGCTGCGTCATCCTGACGCTTGAGAGGGACATATGGGAGACTTGCAAAAGCTAATTTATTTTGAGACGACTCAATGTGTTTAGAAATCACGGCATTTGGATTAATTTTCAAGAGATGGAGCATCTCTTGAAGAAACCGCGTTGTCGCTAAGTCGGAGTCTCTCTTGTAAAAATCAGAGCTGGTGTCTAGAACTCTGATTGTGCAGATTTCATTCGTTTCATTTGAGATTGCCTCAAATAATTGATAATAAGTCGTTTTATGAACGAACTTAATGGTATGATATTGACTCAGCAAGTTTGGTGGAATCATGGCTATAGTCTCCATTGATAATGACATGAATGAAAATGATTTTTACTTGATTTGATTTTGTTGAGAATAATTATAATTACTGTGATTGGTTGTGATTATTTATATCCCATATGTGCGATTTAAACAATTACGTGATCACTGGCTTACTGCAGAAATTAAAGCATTCACCTACCTTTCGAAATTACAACGCTTTCAGTCAAGAGTACACACAAATAATGAGCTTTCATTTCATGAAGTTTTACTGATAATATGTTTCCAAGAAATAGAAATTTGCCTTTCTTTAATCTTGACAGGAAAAAAAAAAAATTTTGATCAATTGAGCTTCGAATAGAAGCCAATAGCGATATGAACCTCCCAACGTTCAATGTCTATCCTCTTGGTCAATTCAGGAGGAGATCCGCCTAAAGCTCGACCAGGAAATCATTTTCAAAATTAAGAGCCTTGTTATGTTTTATTCAATTTATTAGAGCCCCAAATTAGGCGGCCACGATCTCGGAATTCAAATTTTAGTGTTCTCTTTTAATTGATTGGCTCTAGCTGAATAAACACGTTTTCGTTGGAAGCGCTTTCTATTGTGGAATGGACCTCCAATGTTAGCTGATGAAATTTTGCCTTTTCCAACTGTTACTAACTTATTTGTAAACAAATTTTGTGCGTTAATCAGATTCAAATTGCTTCTTTGATTTATCAAAACAGAAATTATGCATAAATAATCTCTCGCAGCATTTCACAACGAATCCATTTTATTGAAGAGACTATTTAAGGCTTATACTTAGATCGTATGTTTACGCTTTTCCTGCTTTCAATTGCATGGTGGCATTGTAAGTTCTAGCAAGATTGACTTCACAAGTAGTGATTTGGTCTCTCAGGAACTGAAGATCTTCCTCCTATTAAATTATCGTTATCTATTGCTCAAAATCATAGTTTTCTTACGAAGACTTTCAAGTTGGATTGAGCGTTCTCAAGATTCTTAGTCAAAAGAGTCTTTGCTTCAGCAAATGTATATTCAACCATGATGTTCGCACCAAGCCAGAGGTTAACTTTATTCGTTCCCTTTAGAATCTTACCCTTTGCCCAAATAGTGTCAGTCAGCAAGAAATCGACGTTATTATCTTGATCTAATCATCATTCCAGAATCAATGGAGATCGAAAGTAAGCTGCAAATACTCTGTTTCTTGTCCATGAAGTCGATAATCTCCAAAGCTTTCTGAATCTCAGGGATTTTGACCTTCATGTTCTCTTTGGAACGAGTCAAGGTAGATTCCATCATTTTATACTTTCTAAATCAGTTGCTTTAGAGACCACGGCCTTAGGAAGAGTGAACTTACCCGAAAGCCTCTTGTAAAGTTTCCATAACGGCTTCACCACCGTGGAGTTTCACAGTTTCCTCGACTTTTTCCTGATTTGAGTTATATGGTTAGAGTGGAGGTGTGGAGGGAGGCAAATACGATGAACACTGCAGCGGGGATCTTTCTGGGATTGGCTTTGGAGCTATCGGTGACTTGGAGACGTTCCATTTTTAGATTGCTGTGTGAGAGATGACAGAAAAGAACCGCAGATTGAAAATTAAAAATTTGATTCGAATTTAGGATTCAGAAATATTCAAAGATATACTGAGCTTAAAGGGAAATGGCTCTTGGTTAGCATGGTAATTTAATGCGTTCACTTGATGCCACACTAGTGTTGTTTCGAGATTTTTCTTGCGTGATAGTTTCTCTTATGTGTTAATATATTTTTGTGTTTTGCATTGGAGTTGCTTCTCTCTGTAAAAAAAATGGAGTCATTTTTGGTTAATGAATCGGATATGTCGTATGTCATTAAATGCTCATGATTAGTAAACTTCTAAGTGGCAAATTGTACAATTCTGTGATTTCAGTTTTCACAAAGTTTCATTCAACTCGATTGTTACATATGCAATATAATTTGAAACATCTTCTGAGAGATATGCCAGCAGGAGAAATTCAGTCTTGTACAAGAGCCATTTTCCAATATCTAATATATTTGCTAAATAAAAAAACAGAAACCGAAAAGCTTGGTTATTAGCATGGAATCTCAAGACAACATCTCAGAAATTAAAATTACATGACAACAAAATCTTCTGAATTACTTCGCTATATGAAGGGCAACTACTCCACACATTATTCCAAAATCTCGAACTAAAAACGGATCGAATTAGTTCTAAAATTATTGTTATGAAATATTACATCAAAAGACGATTTCATGGCAATTGCCGATTGCTTTGAAATTGTAAACCATTGCTCCCTTTGAGCATCCAGCTAAGAAACTGCCAAATTTATATTATCTGCGGTTAGACTATTTGACATTGAAGCACTAGCCTTATTTATATGGCCTTGTTAAAAATTCCTGTCGCTGTTTTAATTCGCAATTTTATTTTGTTGAGCTTATATCCTTGGGAATCTTAAACCCATTTTCATCAAATCAGCCTATTGACTGCCATATAGATGGAAGATTACTGCAATCTGATGGATTCTATTGCGAAAAAGGTTGTTTTGAACCTTCTTTTTGTCATTGAATTCATTGCTCATTTTATTGAAACGGCAGTATCTGAGAGCGACAACAGTTCCATGTAACATTCACCTATAATTCAACATCATTTCCAACTTTATCAAGACTTTATTGTCCAAACAGCTTTTTCACAAAAGTACTTTCGTAGGGGTTTTTCATTTTTTATTTCATTAATTGATAAATCTCAGCTGTTATGTTAAAAGAGCTTATTTGGATCTTTTTTTCAACATACAAATATGAAAATTTCCTGTTCTTTCAATGAATTCTTCGAAAACCTAACGTTTTATAGCCATATAACTCCCAATTGTTTGGAAAGTGATATGTTCGAAAACATATTTCTAAGCTACAATTTCTCACATTTTAACATTCTCAGAAAGAAAAGAACCATTTTCGGTTTATTCAAAGATACTGTCTGATTATGAACAGGTCTCACAATCCTAATTCTTGTTTATAACCCTTTAGTTGCTTCGGTGCTATATATTTTCTAATCTTAACGAATTAATATGTCTGATTTCTCAAGATCTCAAATCTCTGTTTTAGGTGTCTCCTTGGAAATTGCTACAAGAAGCTGTTTCTTTTTGAATCAAAATCCTTATCACAAGCTTAATGGAGAATAAAAGCAAGCTTTGAGATCGTTGCTAAATTTAGTAAACCCTGTGATACATAATTGTTCATCACATAGCACGGGTACTTCATGAAGTGCAGACTCAGTATAAAATTTATCTGTGCTGAGTTTTATCAATAAAACCTATTTATACATTGCCTGAAATCCTCCACGAAATGACTAGTCACCAAGACCAAAAAGAGCACTTTAGAATCCTATCCAAGCAATGTAACTCTTTCTCTACGACTGGGACCTTAATCTAACATAACATTTCAAGCCTATCATGACCAATCTCCTCATTTAAGCGAAGTTGATGTCAAAGTTGAAGATCCAACAAACCAATTCAACCATCCCGTGACAGAAGGAGATCAACTTATGGGAAACCAAGTGAAAGGGCCCCAGATTCAACTCGAAAATCTTTATACTGAGACTCCGCTCGTAAAAGAAATCAACCAACCTCACTCTCCCCGAAGAGAAATGACCTTCTCTAATCAAGACTTCAAGAAAATCGATCTCTCATGGGAGCATCTCAACATTCAAGCGATTATCAACAAAAAAGTTATTCAAAATGGCAAAAAGAAGACTGTTCGCGAAACTAAGACGATTCTGAATAACATTTCGGGATCCGTCAGGAACGGAGAGTTCACCGCGATTATGGGACCTTCAGGTAGGTACTTTATCAATTTACTCGTGCTTAAATTCATTAGGTTCGGGTAAGACTACTCTATTGAACTTCCTTTCGGCAAGAATATCCGGAAAGGGCCTTAGAATAAACGGCGCAATCAAAGTAAACGGCCATCCTATCGACAGTCTCGATAGAATTGCGAGTGCTGTTGCTTACGTCATGCAAGATGATATTCTTCTTGCGACTATTACTCCACGAGGTAGAACTAATTCGCCGTGAGATTGGCTTATCACATGTGATTTGACGTATAGAGGCTTTCATGTTCATTGCAAATCTGCGTTTGAAGGTGAGCACCGAAGAGAAAAAACGAAGAGTAATTCTACTATTGAAAAATAACATTCTCTTAAATTTTTTAATCAAATTAGGTGAAAGATATGCTCGAAGACCTTGGATTGACCCATGTCGCGAGTACGAAAGTTGGTAACAACTTGATTCGAGGTTTGTCAGGCGGAGAGAGGAAGAGAACTTCTATTGGAGTCGAGCTCATGACCAACCCATCCATGGTTTTCTTGGATGAGCCTACAACCGGTCTTGATTCGAAAACCGCTGAAAATGTGATCTCGCTGTTGGTACAGTTGGCAAAGAAAGGAGGAAGAACCGTCGTAAGCACGATTCATCAGCCTTCTTCTCAGATTTTCGGTCTATTCGACGATCTGACCTTGCTGGTCAGAGGAAACATTATCTACCAAGGAAAATCCAAAGATGCTGTCAACTACTTTGCCAACATCGGATTCGTCTGCCCTAAACTCACTAATCCAGCTGACTACTTCATGAAAATTATGAATGAGAGTGGTATTATGTTGGAAGCTATGGAGAAGGCCCAAGGCAAGAACTCTTCAAAGGCTGCTTTGATGATGACACAGGACGAGATCGAGAGCAAATTCGTTCAAAGACTTGAAATATTGAATAAAGCTTATGCTGAGTCCGGAATGCCTGAGAGAGCTCTCACAAACCTCGAAACGGCCAAAGTGGATACTAATGATCATTCTTCTGTTGCTTGGATTAAACAATTCTGGTATATTTTCGTCCGAAAGTGCCAAGATGAAATCAGAAATCCAATGGAAATCAGAGTGAAAATCATGCAGAAATTGATCTTTGCACTCGTTATCATGGTATCCTTTAACCAGGTAATATCTTCCGTTCTCTAATGCTTTGCTCACTTTGTTGGCTTTATTTAGCTTGGATGGGGCAGAGAAGGAATACAAAATCGTAACGGAGTTCTTTTCTTTTATGCGACTATGGCATTCATGTCTGGTGTGCAAGGCTCCATCGGAACATGTAATCTAAACATTAACAACCTATTTTGACTCTAAATATCCATAGTTTCGGCCGAGAGACCTGTTTTCATTCGAGAGAGACTTAACAAGACATATATAACTTCAGCCTACTTCTGGGCAAAAGCAGCAGCAGAAGCACCGCTGTTAGTGGCGCAGCCGTTCATTCTTGTAGCAACAAGCTATTATGTTATTGGCTTGAATAACCCGGCATACAAATACTTTATCCTCAGTAAAACTTGCTCACCTTCAGGAATTCTCTAACATGGCCATATTATAGTCGCGATTTGTATCTGCTGTACATTTGCTGGCTCTGGATACGGACTTGTGATTTCCACTATGGTCCCATCAATGGAGCTTGCAATGGCATTGGTGCCTGTTCTGATCATTCCTATGATGCTCTTCGCCGGATTTTTCGTTGGCCAAGACAAGATCCCTTACTACTTCTATGAGTTTAAATACATTTCTCCAATTAAATATGGTTTCCAAGCCGGCGTTGTGGTAATAGACTCTTTTCCCATTCTATTATGGTTTAACTTATTACAATTACTAGAACGAATTCAATGATTTTGATATCTGCAATGGATGCGATCCTCTAGAAACTCTTGGCGTCTATCAAGGAATCGGACAATCCATTGGCATTCTCATTATTATTTCATTCGTCACAAGAGTGATTGCTTATTTCGGACTTATCGCGATCAGTACACCAAAGAAAGCGAAAGTGTTGCCTCCTCAGGAAAGTTATGAGACTGGTACAAGCAGATCTCCTTATAAGTCTCCGACAAAAGCAGAATAAGTCTCCTCTAGTAAAATTCGGATTTGAGAGAATACTGCATGTTGGCTTGCCTGCCTATTCAAGAGCCATTATTTGAGATTTAATTTGTTTTGGTTGATTTATCGTTGCTCGTTCTTTTCCACAAACTAGGAGAGATGAATATAAAAAACTTAATTCTAACAGCGTTTTCCAAAATCAAACAGTAAATTAAGATATCTGTCGGAGGAGAGATGTGGTTTTAGTTTAATCGAATTTTGGGATGTGATAACTAACACGTTTTAAGTTATGACAGCAATAAAACATTATTCAGAAATTTCAATCAAGGAACCATGCAATTTCTCTGATAAAGTTCAATTGAGGAGAATACCTATGTTTAAACCTCCCAATTTTTCAAAATTTTGATCGTACTGCCTCTCCTCTCGATGTGTTTATTACTTGTCAGATATCTTTTCTACAGAGTCTTTTGTGCATCTCTGGCTGGAAAAAGTCAATGTTCATAATTTTTTCCGGAAACGCGACTCTCTCAGATGATAATTAATATTTTCTCCATTAAAGATCTATCTACGAAAATTATTTAGTTTGTCTCGAGCATTCTACTTTCATATACTCCGCTTAGAAAAGCTCAAAGGCGCAACCAAACTTCCAGCCGCATTGAGATACTTCCAATTGTTAAAATAGTATTACACGGAGCTAATAATTTCCTTTTCTTAGTCTTACACTCGATAATAATGGACGATACATCTCAAGTAAGGAAGCTTCTGAACGAAAAACTAAAATGCTCTTTGATAGTATATGGCTTACCCGTGCCTTCCCTGAAGAAAGATTTCAATAGTGTATTTTATTTTGGATTCGGTTAGCCATAAGCTTTCAATTCTCAATACTCCTAATTGTTGCAGCATCCTTACGTGTCTTGCAGTGATAACAAAGAGTTTCAACTCTCCTTACCTGTAAAGAAATTGTTTTAAATGAGTGGAATTAACACTTATATTTTTTTGTGGTATATATGAAAGTACCAGGGTATAGATATAAATTAACTCCGTTCCGAAGATCTTTCTGAAACGCGAATTAATTTGAATTCAGAATATTCAAGCATCTTGGAACATAGAAGCGTCAATTAGAAGCTTTAATTAACGATTTTGATTCTTTATTATTAGATCTAAGGGGCTAACTTCAAGAATCTCTTGATAAACCCGTTTTTTGCCAAATTTCCCGCCGTTCGACTTGGCAAGCTCCTTCTGTGGGGTAAAAGTTCGTATTTTGACGTAAGATACATGTAAATGCATATCAAGTGTTAAACCAAATATCTGTTATTTTCCTCTATGTACAAATTCTCCTTGTTCATGCACAACTATGAAAGAATGGTTATGTAATTCAACAAAGGCTGAAAGACCTCTTCATGCTGCAAAAGATTGAATTTTCATAATTCCTAGCCTACCTTCTCGTTTAGTAGAACATTGGCACTGGTAATTTCTCGTTAATCATGGCCAGTAGAATGCTTATTTGCTTTAGCTCCACTTGGAACTTAAAAAACTTTACTAGTCAATTTCGATGCTTTATAATAGTCCCTTATTTAAAATAGCTTCGATTTGCTATTTTAGAACTTGAAAACGGATACCGACCGAAATGATCTTAATTCTGACAAACTGGTATATAAAGTCATATCTGTAGATTAATTATAAACAGTATCTCATCTATCAAAAAGCACAAGTCCATTATAAAGCAGAAATGAACATGGAACTTGAAACCCCTTCATCATCTCCAAGCAATTTGCCTGTCCTGGGCCGCTGGAGACTCGTGAAGCCGTTAGGCTCTGGAGCAACCTCAAAAGTCTACCTCGGCGTCGATCTTGACACCAATGAGCAAGCTGCTGTGAAAATCTTTGTACCATCAAAAGACTCGTTGGCTTTGCTGGAATCCGAATCCGAAATCCTCCAAGATTTAGCCCATCCTAACATCCTGTCATACATCGAGTCCGATGCCTCTGCGAAGTTGTACGATCCATCGACAGAGAGATCCCATAGAGTTCAGGCATTGGCCATGGAATACGCTTCGAAAGGAGAACTCTTTGATTACTTGCAAGAGGCCGGATATTTCCCAGAAGACATTGCACGAAAACTTTTCACTCAATTAATCGATGCGATCAGCCATTTACACGAGAGAAACATCGTTCATAGAGATATCAAGCTTGAGAACATCTTGCTTGATGAGCAATTCAACGTCAAGCTTGCTGACTTCGGGTACTCTTCATACTTCCACCCTGGAAGACTGTACAGGACCGCAGCGGGCACTTCTAGTTACTTCTCACCAGAAATGCATGAAAAATCGCTTTTTTCTGTCGAAAAAGCTGATTTATTTGCAGCTGGTTTAGTACTGTTTGCCTTAGTGACTGGGCACATGCCTTTTGTGAAGGCTGATAAAGAAGACCAGGCCTATCGCTTATTCGCTTCAGGAGAAAAATCCGTTTTTTGGAGATTTCATAAGAAATTGACGAAAAAGAAAGACCCAGAGTTCAAACTCAGCGATGAATTCATTGATTTGGCTGAGAAAATGTTTGACTACGATCCAAAGAAGAGACCTTCGATCAAAGAGATCAGAGATCATCCATGGATGACGGCTAAATCCACAACTGCATGAAGGTTTGAAAGGAGAAATGAACACTAATGGGTTCATTTAAATTGATTTGCTGCTTTCTACAGAGCAGTTAAGTTATTACAAATTTTTTATGAAGCTTTTTTTTTGAAATTACTACTTCCAAGGTTTATTACATTTTGATGTTTCACGAACTGAAATGTTTTTAAGCAATTTATCATCTAATCTTTGCGTCTAATTTTATCTGAATTTTGCAGCCATATTTGCAATATTAAACTATCTCTCTCAATTAGTCTCACACATAAAGAAAATAGTGAGTCTCAATTTTTTTTACTTTTTCATGCAGAGAAAAAGTCTATTATATCAAAGAACATATCGAATCTACATAAATTTTTTATCAAAAAGCTCTTTGCACAAGTAAACTTTGTTTCTCGCTACCATTCCTGTAAATCAAAGGATTAGTAAGCTTGTAT